>JAEEGG010007114.1_pt1 | contig 25988 bp, 20 predicted proteins | sample 9134161 | NCBI WGS metagenome assembly JAEEGG01 (sample SAMN16246543, study PRJNA631951) | gut metagenome | biome: gut microbiome; feature: rumen; material: CR-attached | host: Bos | place: Iran: Karaj | collected 2018-10 | reverse complement strand
GATGCGACGGCTCCCACTGCAAGAGGAGCGGCCCGTCCTTCGGCAAACAGCCAATGTGTCTGAAGCTAACTTCCGGCCCAGGGGAACAGACTTTCTTTGAAGCAGTCTTTCGACTCAACAGGAGAATGCAGAACTTGATCCTGCCGACCAACAGCATTATACCACGGGCATTTCAAAGCCTGTTGAAAACTTTTCGGCGGTGCGTACAGGGACACACCCTAAACAAACCCTGAATCTTATTATACGAGGAGGATCGCTTATGGACTATGCAAAAGAATCGCTGAAGCTGCACGCAGAACTGCGTGGAAAGCTGGAGATCCGGCCCAGGGTCGAGGTCGATACCAGGGAAGCACTCAGCCTTGCCTATACCCCGGGCGTGGCGGAGCCCTGCCTGGAAATCCGCCGCCATCCGGAAAAAAGCTTTGAACTCACGAGAAGATGGAACACCGTGGCCGTCGTCACCGACGGAACCGCGATCCTGGGCCTGGGGGACATCGGCCCAGAGGCTGGGATGCCGGTGATGGAGGGGAAATGCGTCCTGTTCAAGGCCTTCGGCGGCGTGGACGCCATCCCGCTCTGCGTCCGCAGCAAGGACGTGGACGAGATCGTCCGAACAGTCTGGCTGCTCTCCGGTTCCTTCGGCGGCGTGAATCTGGAGGACATTTCCGCGCCCCGGTGCTTCGAGATCGAACGCCGCCTGCAGGAGCTCTGCGACATCCCGATCTTCCACGACGACCAGCACGGGACCGCCGTCGTGGTGGGCGCCGCCGTGATCAACGCTCTGAAGGTGGTCGGCAAGCGGATGGAGGATGTGCGCGTCGTCATCAACGGCGCGGGCTCCGCCGGCATTGCCATCGGAAAGCACCTTCTGAATCTCGGGGTAAAGCATTTGAAACTGGTGGATCGCTGCGGCATTCTCTGCGAAGGCGAGGACATGAACCCCGCCCAGAAGGAGATGGCGGATCGGACCAACCCCGAGGGGATGCGCGGCCATCTGGCGGACGCCATGCGCGGCGCGGACGTATTCGTGGGCGTCAGCGCGCCGGGCGTCGTCTCCGAGGAGATGATCCGCTCCATGGCAAAGGATCCCATCGTTTTTCCCATGGCAAATCCCGTCCCGGAGATCGCGCCGGAACGGGCAAAGGCCGCCGGCGCCGCAGTGGTCGGGACCGGACGCAGCGATTATCCGAACCAGATCAACAACGTGCTGGTTTTCCCCGGCCTGTTCCGGGGAGCGCTGGACGTGCGGGCAAGCCGGATCAACGAGGCAATGAAGCAAGCCGCTTCCTTCGCCATCGCGGGCCTCATCCCAGACGAAGAGTTGAACGCGGAGCACGTCATTCCCGCCGCCTTCGATCCCCGGGTGGGGACGGCGGTCGCCGAGGCGGTCAAAAAGGCCGCCGTCGAGAGCGGCGTCGCCCGGAAACCGGACGGCTGAAAAACGGACGGATCATGGAACAACACGCGGGCAAGCGAGAATCCGGCGCTTGCCCGCGTGTTGTTTTGTTTCCGCAGCCGCACCCGGACGGTTTCCCGGGATGCGCCGCGTTAATCGGAAAGCTGTTTCAGCGCGGCCTTCACGAAGCCCAGGAACAGCGGATGGGGCTTGTTTGGCCGGGATTTGAACTCCGGGTGATACTGCACGCCCACATAGAAGGGGTGCTCCGTCAGCTCCACGGCCTCGATGAGCAGGTCGTCCGGGGAGCGGCCGCAGAGGGTCATCCCGGCGGCCTCCAGGGCGGAGCGGTAATCGTTGTTCAGCTCGTAGCGGTGGCGGTGGCGCTCGGAGATCCGATCCTGCCCGTAGCAGGCCGCCAGCGTTGTGCCCGGGGTGATGACGCAGGGGCAGGCGCCCAGACGCAGGGTGCCGCCCTTGTTGATCTCGTCGCTCTGTCCCGGCATAAAGTCGATGACCTTGTGGGGCAGACGGGCCCAGGCTGCCGTCATAAAGTCGTCGGTCGATACGGCCCGCAGGGCCACGGTATCGCCGCAGCTTCTGCCGTCTCCCTGAACGCCGACGCTTCGGGCGTTGGTGAGGACGGCGAAATACTGATCCGGCATTGGATCCGGCCGGGCCGCCGCGAGTTCTTCCCGGAAGATCGCGTCCGCTTCCCGCAGCCGGGCCAGCCGTTCCTCTGTGACCTCGCCCAGAATCCGAACCGCCAGCCCAGCGCCGGGAAAGAGCCTGCTGCAACAGAGTCAGAAAACAGAAAACACGCCGGACAACTACGGGTGAGATCAGCCCGTACTTGTCCGGCGTGTTTGGTTTGCGTTCATTATGCTTATTATTATATTGTCCGCCGATCTGTGCTGGCACGGTAGATGGGGGTGGCGGCAACGAGGGTGAGGAGGGGCGGACGTTCAGGCTTTTGGATGTGGTGCAGGAGCTCCGCCGCGGCCATGCGGCCGATTTCGATGCTGGGGATGCTGGCGGTAGTCAGAGCTGGGGTGACGACCTCGGACTCCGGCGAGCCGTCGAAGCCGGTCACCATCACGTCCTCCGGGATCGAGAGGCCCATGTTCTTCACGGCGGTCATAAGCTTCAAGGCAATGAAATCGTTGGCGCAGAGGAACGCATCCGGCAGCTTTGGCCTGGCCTTCGACTACAGCGGCAAATCCGACAAATATAAGCTGATCTCCCTGGACCCCAACGGCGACACCATCAGCCTCAGCTTCAACGAAGGCTCCACGCCCATTACGGAAACGACTGCCGTTCTGGACCCCAACCAGACCTATTCCTTCACCTATCTGCAGGAGGGCTCAGTGGGCGTCTTCTATGTGGACGGCGTCGCGGGTCTGACGGTCCGCCTCTATGGCGTCAGCGGCAAGCCCGTCTGTCTCTTCGCGGAGAACAACAGCGTGACCTTCAGCGATCTGACAGAACATACGAATTAACGATCAAGGAGGAGGCACCATGAAAAAGGATCTCAGCATCAACAACCCCATCATGCGCGGCCTGTCCAGAGTTGCCGACTGCCTGTTTCTGAGCGTGCTCTGGCTGGTGTTCAGCCTGCCGGTGATCACGATCGGTGCTTCCTCCACCGCGTTGTACACGACGGTATACCGCTACATCCGCAGGGGAGAGGGCTATCTCTGGCGCACCTTCTGGGAAGCTTTCAAGGAGAGCTTCAAGCGCGCCACCGGTTGCTGGATCATCATTTTGACGGCGCTCGTCCTGCTCTTCTTCGACTCCCTGGTTTTCCGCAACGTGTTGAAGCAGGGGAAGCCCCTCGGCAGCCTTTACTGGGTGATCCTTTGCTTCATGGCGATTGTCTGCGCCTGGGCACAGTATCTGTTTGCGGTTCTGCTGGCGGTGCTTGAAATCCTGGCCTATTACAGGATCTGCGATCTGATCGACAAAATGGAGCTCTGGCCATCGCTGATCCAGGTATATAAGCGGGTAATCATCGTCCCGCTGGCCGTGTTGTTCCTCTTTGCAGTCATGGAGCTCGGACGGCCCAGGGGCTTTCGCCGGATCATGCGCGAGATCGAAAAGATCCCTGGGATCCTGAACGGGGATAATGAAGCGCCCGTCCTGATCTCCCGGAGGAAGAACAAGGGCAAAAAGACGGAACGCTGGATCTTTGATTCCTACGGGCGGCCGTATTCCTATTTCCGGAAGCTGCAAAAAGAGATCGAGTCCGCCCTGGACGTCGGCATCATCCGGATCGAGGAAGGGCGGGACGGCCACAAGGTCGAGATCGACCTGGCAGTCCATCCCGGCCCGTGGCCGAAGATGGTTCCCTGGGACGACCGGAATCTGAAAGAAAGCTACTCCAAACTGCCGCTCGGCGTCAACCGTTTCGAGACGGTGTTCCTGGATCTGTCCGTGATCGCCCACGCCATCATCAACGGGCGTACCGGCTCCGGCAAAACGATCGCCATGAAATCACTGTGCTACGGAGCGATCATGAAGGGTTACGAGGTCAGTCTGGTGGATTTCAAGGGCGGCGTCGATTACGGCCCGGTCTGGGAGCGTCACGCCAGACTGATTTCGGACAACCAGGAATTCCTTGCCGCGATCCGGGAGCTTGTCGAAGAGAAGGAGGCCGTGGATCTGATCACGCAGGGGCTCAACACGCTCTGCCGGCTCGGACGGGCTGTGGGAATCAGCTGCGTCCTCAGCACCCAGCGCGGCTCCGCCGATCTGATCTCCGGGCAGATCCGCAACAACGCGCTTAAGATTGTGGGCCAGTGGGACGAAAACCTCTCCCTGCTGACGATCGGAATCACAGACGCCGCAACGGTGCTGTCCCATCCCGGGCAGTTCATGGACGAAAACAAAAACGTATTTCAGGGCTTCTACGCCGACAACACCGCGCTGCTGAAGAAGCAGGAAAGCGGATTGCCTAGAATAATCTGAAGCATTTTACGATAACGAAAGGAGGAGGTGCAGTTGAATCCTGATAACACAGAAAAGGTCCCGATTTCTCAGAAGCTTACGCTGACGATTCGGGAAGCGGCGGCGTACAGCAACATCGGAATCAATAAGATCGACAGTATGCTGCGCACCCCCGGCTGCACGTTTGTACTTTTCGCCGGCACCAAAAAGCTGGTGAAGCGGAAAGAATTTGAAGCTTATATCAGCAACAAAACTCAGAAAATCTCATCAAAGGGGATTGAGAATTTCGGCGGGATGTGGTATAGTGTAACAATAAAACTGCGATCCCATCAAAGGAGATGTCATTCACACTATGAAATTAGGTATCGTGGGTCTGCCCGGCGTGGGCAAGACGACGCTTTACAATGCGCTGACCGGCTCAAAGGCGGAGACCGGCGGCTACATGGGCGCCTCCGCCAAGGCCAACATCGGTCAGGCCAAGGTGCCCGACGAGCGGCTGGACTGGCTGGCCGAATACTATAAGCCCAAGAAGTACTCCCCCGCCAGCATCGACTTCGTGGACGTGGCAGGCGTGAGCAAGGGGACGGGCCGCGGCAATTCGGTTTTGCAGAACATCCGTCAAGTGGACGCTCTGGTCCACGTGGTCCGCTGCTTTGACAACGCCTCCCTCTTCCCCGATCCCGCAGACGCCCGCTCCGACGCAGAGACCCTGGAGCTGGAGCTGATCCTGGCCGACATTGAGGTCGTGGAGCGCCGCCTGGAAAAAGCCAGGAAATATCTCAAGGCCGGCGACAAGAAATATAAGCATGAAAGCGAGATGTGCGAGGCGCTTCTGGCTCATCTCTCCGACGGCAAGCCCGCCCGCAGCTTCGCCTTCACCGACGAAGACAAGGACATCCTGCAGGACGGCGGCCTGCTCTCCACAAAGCCGGTCATCTACGCCGCCAATCTGGACGAGGACGGCATGGCCGACTACCGGAACAACGCCCAGTTCCAGGCGATCTCCGCCCTGGCGGCGGAGCAGGGCGCGGCAGTCCTTCCCGTGGCAGCCAAGTTCGAGGAGGACATCATGGATATGGAGCCTGAGGACGCGCAGATGTTCATGGAGGAGCTTGGGCTGACGGAGCGCGGACTGGACCGTCTGATCAAGACCTCCTATGAGCTGCTGGGCTATATCTCTTTCCTCACCGCCGGTCCCGACGACGTCCACGCCTGGACGATCACCCGCGGGACCAAGGCGCCCAAGGCTGCCGGAAAGATCCACTCCGACATTGAGCGCGGCTTCATCCGCGCCGAGGTGGTGGCCTTCGAGGACCTGAAGGCCTGCGGCACGATGGCGAACGCCAAGGCGAAGGGCCTGTTCCGCAGCGAGGGCAAGGAGTACGTGATGAAGGACGGCGACATCGTCAACTTCCTGTTCAACGTGTAAGATCCAAAAGGAGACCTTTATGGAAAAGAAGCACATTTTTACCGGCGCTGCCACCGCGATCGTCACGCCGATGAACGATTCCGGCGTGGACTATGAGGCCCTCGGGAAGCTGATCGACTGGCAGATCGCCTCCGGCATCTCCGCCATCGTCGTCTGCGCGACCACCGGCGAGGCCCCGACCCTGACCGACAACGAGCACTGCAAGGTGCTGGAGTTCGCGATTCGCCGCGCCGACCGCAAGATCCCGATCATCGCCGGCACCGGCTCGAACGACACCGGCCACGCGATTATGATGACGCAGTACGCCTGCGCCATTGGCGCAAGCGCCGTGCTCTGCGTCACGCCCTACTACAACCGGCCCACCCAGACCGGACTGATCGCCAGCTACACCGCGATTGCGGACGCCTCCTCGGTTCCGGTCATTCTCTACAACGTCCCCTCCCGCACCGGCACGAACATCGAGCCGCAGACCTTCGGCGTTCTGGCCGATCACCCCAGGATCTGCGCCATCAAGGAGGCCAGCGGCAACATCTCCAAGATCGCCGAGACCATCCGCGTGGTGGGCGACCGTCTGGACGTCTACTCCGGCAACGACGATCAGATCGTGCCCATCCTCTCTCTGGGCGGCAAGGGCGTCATCTCCACCTTCTCCAACCTCATGCCCGCCGAGGCTGCGGCGATCTGCCGCATGTTCTTTGCCGGCGACGTGAAGGGCAGCGCGGCCCTGCAGCTCAAGCTCCTGCCTCTGATCCACGCCCTGTTCAGCCAGACCAACCCCATCCCCATCAAGGCCGCTCTGGCCCGGATGGGCCTGATCCGCGACCAGCTCCGTCTGCCGATGACGCCGATGGAGGAGCCCTTCCGCAGCCGGCTCTACGACGAGATGGCTGCCCTCGGTCTGATTTAAGGAGGCACGGATGAAGCTGATGATTCACGGCGCCTGCGGGCGCATGGGCCGGGTGGTGCAGCGGGTCTTCCGCGAGAAGCTGCCGGACGCCGACCTGATTCTGGTCGATCCGATGGCAAAGGACGGCGAGGCCTACGCCGCCCTGGCCGACTATGACGGCAAGGTCGACTGCATCGTGGACTTTTCCCATCATTCGGCGGCCCCGGCGCTGACGGCCTACGCCGTGGCGACGAGGACGCCCCTTGTGATCGCCACCACCGGCCAGACCGAGGCGGAGCTTGCCTGCATCGAGACTGCGGCAAAGACCGTGCCCGTCCTGTTCGCCAGCAACTTTTCGCTCGGCATCGTCGTGCTGACCGCTCTGGCGCGGCAGGCGGCGAAGGCCTTTCCGGACGCCGACATCGAGATCGTGGAGACTCACCACAACCGAAAGCTCGACGTGCCCAGCGGCACGGCCCTGACCCTGGGCCGGGCGATCCAGTCCGTCCGTCCGGGCAGCCGCCTGGTGATCGGGCGGCACAAAAACGGAAAGCGCGAGCCGGACGAGATCGACTTGCACTCCCTTCGTATGGGCAATATCGTCGGCGTGCACGAAATCCATATCTGCACCGATACGCAGACGCTCACCCTCCGCCACGAGGCCCACGACCGCGCCCTCTTTGCCGAAGGCGCTCTGACCGCCGTGCAGTGGGTGGTTACGATGGAGCCGGGCCTCTACGATATGGAGGGGATCCTCTCGTCGATCCTGGCGTAAGCGTACGAACTTTTCAAGTTATCAAGTTCAAGTTATCAAGTTATTAGGAGGAAGGTTTATGAAAACCCGCATCGCAATCCTTGGTTACGGCAACCTGGGGCGCGGGGCGGAGGCCGCAATCGCCCGCTGCGACGATCTGGAGCTGGTCTGCGTCTTTACCCGCCGCGACCCTGCCGGTTTGCACCTGCATACCCCCGGCGTGCCCGTTTATCCGGTCGAGCAGGCGGAGCGAATGACCGATCAGATCGACGTCCTTCTGCTCTGCGGCGGCAGCGCAACCGATCTGCCCGTCCAGACGCCGAAGTACGCCGCCGCGTTCCACGTGGTGGACAGCTTCGACACCCACGCGAAAATTCCCGCGCACTTCGCCGCGACGGACGCCGCCGCGAAGGCGGGCGGCAAGGTCGCCCTGATCTCCTGCGGCTGGGACCCCGGTCTGTTCAGCCTGGCCCGGCTCTATGCCGGAGCCTTTTTGCCGGACGGCAAGGATGAGACCTTCTGGGGCCGCGGCGTCAGCCAGGGCCACTCCGACGCAATCCGCCGGATCGAGGGCGTTCTGGATGCGCGGCAGTATACCGTGCCCGTTGCCGCCGCCGTGGAGCGGGTCCGCGCAGGGGAGCAGCCGGTTCTGACCGCCCGCGACAAGCATCTGCGCGAATGCTACGTAGTCGCCGCGCCCGGGGCAGACAAGGCCCGGATCGAGCGCGAGATCAAGACCATGCCGTATTACTTTGACGAGTATAACACGACCGTCACCTTCATCACCGCCGAGGAAATGGCCCGCGACCACAGCGGGATGCCGCACGGCGGCTCCGTCCTCCGCAGCGGCAAGACCGGCTGGGACGAGGGCAGCACCGAGACCATTGAGCTCTCCCTGAAGCTGGATTCCAACCCGGAGTTCACCGGCTCCGTTCTGGCTGCCTGCGCCAGGGCCGTGCACCGGATGGCCCGCGAGGGCATGACGGGCTGCAAGACGATCTTTGACGTGCCGCCTGCCTGGCTGAGCCCGCGCAGCGGCGAGGATCTTCGCAGCCATCTTCTGTGATGAAGCGTCTGCTCTATATCGTCTGGCAGTACACCTGGGGCCTGCTCCAGAATCTGGCAGGCGGTACGATCTACGCCTTCTATCGCCTGCGCGGCTGCCCGCACTTTGCCTATCAGGGGGCGCTGGCCGTGATCTGGCCGGTCCGGTCCGGCAGCATGTCGTTGGGCCGCTTTCTCTTTCTGCATGAAAGCTACCGCCCCGGCGACCGTGCGCTGCTGGCCCACGAATACGGACATACGATCCAATCGCTGATTTTAGGCCCGCTCTATCTTTTCGTCATCGGTCTGCCCTCCCTGCTCTGGGCTGGTCTGCCCGTCTTCCAGCGGCGGCGGCATGACAGGCACGTCTCCTATTACAGCTTCTACCCCGAAAAATGGGCAAACGCCCTCGGCGCCCGCTTCGCCCGGCCGCGCCGGGACCCGGAGGCCCGTCCGTAGGGACGCCGGAAGCCTGCAAAAGATTCTGTAATGCTGAACGGTAATTCGGCATTACGGAATCTTTTTGCTTTTCCCGGTCCGTTTTTTCGACGGAAAATATCTCCGGTTCGCAAATTTTCATGAGTTTTCGCTTGCCCTTTTTGGGGCTATCTGCTATAATAGATTGGATATTTAGTAGAGTAGCGGCACTATGCCGTTTGGAGACTGCCATGAAACGAGAAAATCAACCGAAAACGAGAAATCCGCGCGAGCTTGCGCCGCTTGAGCTGTCCGAGGGACTGATCGAGGGACGCAACGCTCTGACCGAAGCCCTGAAAAGCGGCCGCGCCATCGACAAGGTCTACGTGGCCGACGGCAGCACGGACCGCTCCCTGGCCCGCCTGACCGCACTGGCGAAGGAGGCCGGGGCCGTGATCGTGCCCACGGACCGGCGGAAGCTGGACCAAATGAGCCCCACCGGCGCCCATCAGGGCGTGATCGCCGCCGTTGCAGCCCATGACTACGCCTCGGTGGACGACATCCTGGCCCTGGCCGAGTCGCGGGGCGAGCCGCCGCTGATCGTGATCTGCGACGAGCTCTCCGATCCCCACAATCTCGGCGCGATCCTCCGCACCGCGGAGTGCGCCGGGGCGCACGGTGTCATCATCCCCAAGCGCCGCAGCGTCGGGCTGACCGCCGTGGTCGCAAAGACCTCCGCCGGAGCAGTGGAATATCTGCCCGTGGCGCGGGTGTCCAACGTTCATCAGACGATCCTTGCGCTCAAGGAGCGGGGCGTCTGGGTCTACGGCACCGCCGCCGACGCCGACAGCGGTCTGTACCGCACCGATCTGACCGGTCCGAGCGCCATCGTCATCGGCAACGAGGGCGAGGGCATGAGCAAGCTCGTGCGCGAGAGCTGCGACGTTCTGGTCAGCATTCCCCTGATGGGAAAAATCTCCTCGCTCAACGCCTCTGCAGCCGCAGCAGTCATGCTGTACGAGGCTCTGCGGCAGAGGACGACGGAAAGACACAGATAGTTTGGAGTGCGTTCACAACATGAAAAAGCACAGAAAACAAAACCAGAAGCCGACGCCCGCGCCGCAGACCGCTGCGCCGGCAGGCCGCTCTGACGACGACTTCGCCCGCCAGCTTGCGGCGCTGTTTCGCAGCGAGCTTGGCACGGAGGCGGACGCCGCACCGGCAGAGCAGCCGGAGACGCCGCACCGACCGGAGCTGTCCGAGATCGTGATCCCCGCACCCGCAGCCGAAGCGGAGAACGCGCCGCAGACCGAGGCCCTCCGCCTGGATCTGTCTGAGCTGCTGGGCCATGCCGATTCGGAGCCAACCCCGGCCGCCCCGCCGGAGCCGCTCCCGCTGACAGAGGAGCCGCTTCCGACCCCGGAGCGCGACGCGCCCGAGCAGGAGTTCCTGCTTGCACTCGACCAGATCCAGAGCGTCGCCGCCCCCGCTCCTGCGCAGCAGGAGCCCGAGGAACCGGCTCCCGCCCCCGCACAGCAAGGCGCGGAGGACGCGGAGACCCGCTCCGCACCGGAGCCGGAGCCTGAACAGGAACCGGAGCCGGAGCAAAGCGGCAAGCGCTCCGGGCCGGAGGAGATCACGCTGAGCCGCCGGGCGCTTCGCGCGCGCCGCAAGGCCGCCAAACGCGCAGACCGGAAACGGCAGGGCACCGATCCCGCTCACGCCGCCGAGACGGAGCCGATCCACGCGCCGGCGCTTCGCATGGACGCGGAGGAGCTTCCTCCGAAGCAGGCGGAGCCGGAGCCGTCGGACGGTGCGCTTTGGTCGGACGAGGCCCTTTTTGCCGCGATCGACGATCTGCTGGCGCACGACGCCTTCTCGCCGCGCGAGCCTGCGGTGCAGAACCGGCCCCTGGAGGCGAAGTTCATCCCCTATGAGCCGGAACCCGAGCCGGAACCGGAACCCGAGCCGGAACCGGAACCGGAACCCGTTCGCTTCCGGACCCAGGAGGCGCCGCGCAAGGCGAAGCCCGAACCCGAGCCGGAGCCGGAACCGGAGGACCGCGAGCCCACCATCCGCATGAACCTCTCCACCGAGGTCCCGGTCATCACCCGGCCCCTGCCCTCGCTGGAGGAGCTCTTCGGCCCGAAGGACGAGGCCGCTCCCCCGCCGGAGCCCCCTGCCGTCCCCGAAGTGACCTGGGACGCCCTGCCCTCGCTGGACGAGCTGTTCGGCAAGCAGGCTGCGGAGCCGGTCTCCGCTCTGCCGCCCGAACCGCCTTCGCCCGAGCCGGAGGAGCCCCATTTTACCGCCGAGGCTGAGCAGATCCGCTTTCCGCTGGAATCGGAGCGCAGCAGAAGGCGGGATGCCCGCCGGAAAAAACGCGGCTGGCTCTCGGAGCTGCTCCATCCCCACCCGGAACCCGAATTTTACTTTGAATCCGACCGCGAGCCGGAGCCGGAACCGGAGCAAGGCGACGAGGACGAGGGTCCTCTGCCCGATCAGCTCCCGCTGGACGGCTTCGCCTCCGATTTCTCCGCCGCCGGAGAATGGGGTCTGCCCAACCAGCTTCCGCTGGACGACGGCTTCGCCCCGTCTCTGCCCCAGCGCGGCGGAGACCAGATCCCCGACTGGCTGCGGCACCGCCGCGATTCCGGCGAGACCGCGCCGGACGCGGAGATCCCCGACTGGCTCAAGTCGCTTGCCGCTTCGGACGAGGTGATCCTCCCGGCGAAGCCGCGGCAGGAGACTGCCCCTACGCCGGAAGCGCCCGTGCCGAAAGCACCTGCGCCGAAAGCGCCTGCGCCCCAGCCGCGCGTCCGGACCGCACCGGAGCCCGAAGCTGCGGACGGCCCGGATCTGATCCCGCAGGTCCGGATGCAGACCGACCCCACCGCGCCGCGTACCGGCGTTCTCCATCTGGAGGACCTGCTGGCTGCCGCCGTGCCGATCGAGGAAACGGCGCGCCCGGCGAAGGCCGGCGCCGCCGTGGAAGCGCCGCGCAAGCGAAAGACCCGCGCCAATCCCGCCCCGGAGACCCCTGTCGCCCCGCCCGCACCGAAGCGCCCCGCGCCGGAAACGCCTGCCGCCGAGCCTGAACCGAAGCAGACTGCCCCGGCGAGGCCCGCCGCCCCGAAGCAGACGGCGGAGCAGAAGGACTCCGCTCCCGCAGAGAAGCCCGTCAGGGCGGAACCGTCCGCCGGGACGGAGAAGCCTGCTGCCCGGGAAAAGACCGCGCAGTCCCGGCCGGAGCGCCCCGCCGCCCCGGATCCGGAGCGCGTGTTCCAGTCGGTGCAGAAGCCCAGGACGCCGACCGGCGAGCCGGTGGTCTCCGCCTCCGTGCGCTCCCGCAGAGCCGCGCAGACCGAGGAGACCGAGCCCCAGCCCGCCCGCCCCGCGCGGCGCGAGACCGCGCAGCGCCCGGCTCCGGCGAAGCGCCCGGACGAATCCGAGCGTGCGATCCTGCATCCGGAGGAAGCCTACCGCAAATACTCCCGCGCGCTTTCCTCCGTCGGCTCCCGTCTGGTATTGACCGGTCTGTTCAGCCTGCTCAGTCTGTTTTTGACCCTCTATTTGCTTCTGGACTGGAAGTTCCTGCCTGAGATCTTCTCCGGCGGCACCTCCGTCTACGTTCTGCTGCTTCTGCTGGCGGCTATGGTGCTGACCAACCTGAAGCTCTATGCGGACGCGGTGCGCAGCCTGTTCCGAAAGCCGCACAGCCCCGATCTGCTTCTGACCGTCGCCACGGTCTTTACCGCTCTTGACGCCGCGCAGGCGGCGCAGTCCGTCCGGCCGCCCTTCGTAGTCGTCATCGGTCTGCTGCTCCTGCTCTCGCTCTGGGGCAAATACGATCACAGCATGGCGCTTCTTGCCACGGTACGCCTGCTCCGCGAAAAGGAAGGCGCAGTCGGCGTGGCGGAGGTGCAGGACGTTGCCGGCGGCGGACGCGGTCTGACGCGGACTGCCCCGGACGTTCCCCAGTTCATGCAGAAGCTGGAGACGACCGACCGCTGCACCCGCACGGTCAGCATCTACGTTCCGGTCGCTCTGCTGGCAGGTCTGGGCGCAACCCTTCTCATTGCCCTCGCGCTAAAGGGCAGGCTCTTCTGGACCGGCTCGCTGATCTTCATCGGCGCCTGCCCGGTCGCCGCCCTGCTGGCCTTCCCGCGGCTGTTCCGTATGCTGGCCTTCCGGCTTTCCGAGACCGGCGCTGCCCTCTGCGGCTGGCACGGAGCCAAGGTCTTCGGCGGCGAGCATGCGATCCTGATCGGAGACGAGGACGTTTTCCCCCAGGGCGCGCTCTCGCTCAACGGCTTCAAGGTCTACAACGGCAATCCGGACCGCATCATCGCCTACGCCGCAGCCGCCTCGCGCCGCTCCGGAACCGCGCTGGCTCCCCTGTTTGAAGATCTGCTTCGGATCCACGTCTGCCGCCGCTACACGGTGGACAGCTTCCGTTTCTATGATTCCGGCGGCATCGGCGCGACGATCATCGGAGACGTGGTGCTGATGGGCTCGCTGGAGTTCATGCGGCACATGGGCGTCCACATGGACAAGGGCGCAAAGGTGCGCCAGGCCGTCTACCTCTCCATCAACGGAGAGCTGGCCGCCGTCTTCGCGGTCAAATACGCCCCGCCCGAGAATCTGCGCCGGGGCCTGGCTGCGATTGCCGGCAACCGCCGCTTCCGCGGGATCCTGGTGACCCGGACCTTCCTGGGTACGCCCGGCTTCCTCAAGGCCAAGTTCGGGATCCCCACCGGCTCGTTTGCCTATCCCACGATCCGGGATCGCCTGCGTCTGTCCGAGACCGAGCTGAAGGCCGGCAGCGACCAGGGCGCGATCCTGACCTCCGACAGCTTCTCGGCCTTTGCCCAGGCCGCCGCCGGCGGACGAACGCTCCGCTCGGCAACCACGTTATCCACGGTCCTGTCCATCGTGAGCGGCGTGGTCGGCCTGCTGCTGATGACGGTGCTGGCCGTTCTGCCCGCCTATGAGGCGGCGACGGCTCTGAACGTTCTGATCTACACCGCCGCCTGGCTGGTCCCGACCCTCCTGCTCGCCGCCTGGGCCAAGCATTTCTGAGAAAGCCCGCCGATTCCGGTCCGGACCGGAAAACCGTGAATTTCGGGGAAAAATCCGTTGAATTCACGATTGACAAGCGCATAAACATTGTATATAATAGTGCTAATTGTGGCGTAAACGGCGTTTGTGCCGCACGAAAGGAGAAAAACGATCTATGTACACTGCGAAGGATATCCGCAACATCGCATTGCTCGGCCACGGCGGCGACGGCAAGTCCGCCCTCTGCGAAAGCATGCTCTTCAACACCAAGGCGATCACCCGTCTGGGCAAGCGCGCCGACGGCACCACCGTCTCCGACTTTGACGACGAGGAGAAGAAGCGCCAGTATTCCATCAAGACCTCTGTGATCCCGGTGGAATTCAACAAGACCAAGCTCAACGTTCTGGACAACCCCGGCTACTTTGACTTTGCCGCTGAGGTCGTGCAGTCCCTGCGTGTGGCCGACTCCGGCATCATCGTTCTGACCGCCAAGTCCGGCATCGCCGTCGGCACCGAGAAGGGCTGGAAGGCGCTTGAGGACCGCGACCTGCCCGTGATGTTCTACGTCTCCAAGCTCGACGAGGAGCATGCCAACTACTTCGGCACCCTTGAGAGCCTGCGCGAGACCTTCGGCGCCAGCGTCATCCCCTTCACCTTCCCCATCCTCAAGGGCGAGGAAGCTGTCGGTGTGGTGGATCTGGTCGAGAAGAAGGCCTACGACGTGAGCGGCAAGGAGATCCCCCTGCCCGCCGACGCCGAGGAAAAGATCGAGGAATACATGGCCGAGCTCAACGAGCAGATCGCTGAGACCGACGAGGCTCTGATGGAGAAGTTCTTCATGGAAGAGCCCTTCACCGCCGAAGAAATGGCCAAGGGCATCAAGGACGGCATTGCGACCCGCACCATCGCCCCCGTGTTCTGCGGCTGCTCCATGACCGGCCTGGGCGTCAATGCTCTGATGGCCAATCTGGTCAAGTACGCTCCCTCTCCCCTGGAGGGCAAGCCGATGACCACCGTGGACGAGGAAGGCAACGAGGGCGAGTTCAAGCTGGATCCCGCCGGCAGCCCGATGGCCTTCGTGTTCAACACCATGGCCGACCAGTACGGCAAGAACTCCTACTTCAAGGTCATCTCCGGTGACATTGAGGACACCATGACCGTCGTCAACGTCCGCACCGGCGACAACGAGAAGCTGGGCAACACCTTCTTCCCGCGCGGCAAGGACAACACCAAGACCGGTAAGGTCTGCTGCGGCGACATCGGCGTGTTCACCAAGCTCGCCTCCGTCCGCACCGGCGACACGCTGGGCATGGCCGGCAAGACCGTCCGCCTGGCTCCGATGCAGTACGACGTTCCGAACTACCGCATGGCCATCTACGCCAAGACCAAGGGTCAGGAAGACAAGGTCGCGGCCGGTCTGGTCAAGCTGAACGAGGAAGACGCCTCCTTCACCTACGGCAACGATCCCGAGACCAAGGAACTGATCATCGCGGGCGTCTGCGACATCCACCTGAACGTCATCATCTCCAAGCTGGCCTCCAAGTACAAGGTCGAAGCCGAGCTTCGTCCGGCGAAGATCGCCTACCGCGAGACCATCAAGAAGAAGGTCGAGCAGCACGGCCGCCACAAGAAGCAGTCCGGCGGTCACGGCCAGTTCGGCGACGTCTATATCCGCTTCGAGCCGCAGCACGAGCAGGAAGACATGATCTTCGCGGATGAGACCGTCGGCGGCTGCGTGCCGAAGAACTTCATCCCCTCCGTTGAAAAGGGCCTGCGCAACTGCGTCAGCAAGGGCGTTCTGGCCGGCTACCCCGTGGTCTTCCTGAAGGCCACCCTGTACTTCGGCTCCTCCCACCCGGTCGACTCCTCCGATATGGCGTTCCAGACCGCTGCCGGCATCGCCTACAAGGAAGGCCTGCCCCAGGCCGGTCCCACCATCCTGGAGCCCATCGCCGAGCTGAAGGTCGTTGTGCCCGACGCCAACATGGGCGACGTCATCGGCGACCTGAACTCCAAGCGCCGCGGCAGAGTCATGGGCATGAACCCCTGCGGCAAGGGCCTGCAGGAGATTGAGGCTGAGGTCCCGATGGGCGAAATGGTCTCCTATGCGATCGACCTGCGCTCCATGACCCAGGGCCGCGGCTCCTACGCCATGAACTTCGTCCGCTACGAGGAAGTTCCGCAGATGAATCAGCAGAAGATCATCGACGACGCCAAGGAAGCGGAAGAATAATCCAAACAAAAGCCCAACGGGCCGACTCAAGCGAGTCGGCCCGTTGTTTTTTTATGGAATTTTCCGGCTAAGATACCGCCGTCAGAACGTGGGCGTTGCGCAGGGCGGGGTCCGCGATCCCGTCGTTGACGGAATAGGCGTGCTTTTCCAGGTCGCCGCAGACGGCCTCGGTCAGCGCCTGATCCTGGAGGACGGTGATGATGCGGGAGGAAAGGTTTTCGATCATATCATACTTGGCCCGTGCCATCGTTGCGCCGTTGTCGGTGGTGAGCAGCAGCTCCAGCGTCTCGGCCTCGTCGCCGAGCAGGGGCAGGTCCCGCAGCGCCCGGAACTGCCACTTGTAGAAGGGCAGATAGCGCCGGTTGAGCAGGAAGATCACCGCGATCGCGTGGCGCACGAACTCGTTCATCGCAAGCTGGGCGGCGCCGGTCTCGCCGTGGCGCAGGCAGCGGGGATAGTTGTACTGCCCCGCCTGGGCCGCCAGAAGGAGTCTGCCCGCGAGCTTTTTCTTCCGCACGTCCTCGGGCTGAACGGCAAGCGCCGCCCGGATGCGGACAAATTCGCCGTCTCCCTCCCGGAAGAGCGCGCCGTTCGTGACCCCGGCCAGATAATGCTCCGGGATGCGGAGCCACTGATCCGTGGTCAGGACCCCGTCCCGCGTGCCGGTCCGGGCCTCCAAAAAGTCACCCAGCCGGATCACGCCCCGGCGGTTTCCGCCGACCGGGGAGAGCTTGGATCGGGTGAAGCCCTCGAACTCGGCGGGCAGCTTTGCATAGGCCCGCTCAAGCTGAAAGGCCGTGCGCCGGTCCAGAACGTCCTCCTCCGGAAGGAAGATGCAGAAGCCGGGTTCGAAATCATGATCCTGGGAAACCTCGTCGTCATAGCCGAGGCACTCCGAGCCGCTTCCCACCAGACCGACGGCAAGCCGGTCCTCCCATTCCGGGAATTGCGCGTGCAGCATCGGCGCGCCGCAGGCCTCAAAATAGGCCCTTGCCAGCTCAAGCCCGCGCATAGATGGCCTCCGATCGCTCCTTCAGCTCCTGCGCGTCGGCAAAGCGGCCATAATAGCCGAAGGTCGGCGCGCACTTCTCGCAGACGAATGCAAGGTAGCCGTTTTGCGGCAGATCCGGGCGGTCGAGCAGAGCCTTCGCCCGGTCCAGACGGGCCTCGATCTCATCCTCGGCCTCCAGCAGGCCGCGCTCTGCCTCGGCCAGATTTGCCAGATTCAGCTCGGTGATCGCCGCGTCCGGCGCGCCGTTTTCGGCCTGCTCCACGATGGCGAGGGCTTTCTCATAGAGGTCGCGGGCCTCGGCAAAGCGGCGCAGATCGACCAGCACCAGAGCGAGGTTGTTATAGAGCCCGGCCAGACGGGGATCGTCCGGCGCAAGCTCCCGCTCATAGATCGTCCGCGCCTGCTCGTACCAGGCCAGGGCCGTGCCGGACTGCCGGAAGCACTTGCAGACCGTTCCGACGTTGAGATAAGTCGTTGCGGCGGTGACCGTGTCCTGCAGGCCGGTCTGATCGACCAGCGACAGGGCGGAGCGGACGGCAGCCTGGGCGTCGGCCTCCCGGCCGAGCTTGCGGTAGAGGCCCATGCGCTCGTTTTCAATCGTCAGCAGGCCGCGAAGGTCCCGGCCCGCCAGAGCCTCCTCCTTCCAGTAGTTGAGATGGCGCTCCGCCGCGGCGGTGTCGTTGCGGCCCAGGTATTCGTCCAGCCGCCCCAGGCAGCGGCGCAGGTCGATCGGCTGGACCTTCTCCTGCTCCGGCGTGCAGAAGATACATGCGGGCTCCAAATAGTCTTCGGGTTTCAGACCTTTCATGCTTGCGCCTCCTTAATCGTCGGTGTGCCAGGGATTGTTCGGGTCGGGGTCGGTGGGGTCCCACCCTGCCCTGGGATCGCTTGGGTCAATGTGGATGGGCGTCGGCTTTTCCACCGGGAGCTCCGAGACGTCATAGATGTGGATCGGGGAGCCAACCGGGCAGAAATCATAGATCCACTTTGCGTCCTTCACGGCCAGGCGGATGCAGCCCATCGAAGCCTTGGTTCCGAGCTTGTTGTATTCCGCCGTCTCCAGATTGCCCTTCGAGCGGGAATAATAGGGGACGGAATGGAACAGGATATTGCCGGTGATGTGGCAGGTATACTGGCCCCAGACGCCGCCGAACAGCGCCCGCCAGGGCGTCTTCCAGCCCAGAGAATAGTTGCCGCGCGGCGTCGCGGAGCCGGTGGAGCAGACGAAGACCTTGACCGGCATGGTATAGCTTCCGCCGCTGTCCTTGCCGTAGACCACGACGACGTTTTCGTTGCGCAGAATGTCGATGGAATAGGGCCTGGGATCGCCGCTGGCTGCGGCATAGACCTCGTCCGGGTCGTTCCGGATCTCGATTTCGGTTTCGATGATCCTGCTTTTCTCGCCGCAGCGCAGGACGACCGTCACCGGGATGGGATCGGTGTTCATGTAGCGGGTCAGCCGGAAGGGCATCTTGCGGAATTTGTATTCCGTCCCCGGGAGGGGATCGACGTTCTCGATGCGGTCAAAGAGGACGCCGCTGCGCCAGCATTCCAGGGTGCAGGACTCGCCGCCGGGCGGCAGGAAGCCCTCCTCTCCGGAGAACTTGACCTTGAGATAGACGGTTTTATGGTCGGACGAGACGTAACGCTTGCCGGAGAGCTTCATCTCCACGGCCTCCAGTCCCGGGTCCGGCTCTGCGCGTTCCCAGGTGATCACCGGAGGCGGCTCCGTCGGGGCCTCGGTCGGCGGCTCGGTCGCCGGGGCGGCGGTGGATTCAACGGCGGGCTCGGATTCGTTTGCGGATCGGAGCATGGCAGCCGCCTGTCCGTTCGGCTGGTACAGCCAGAAGAAGCCAAGCCCCGCCAGAACGATCAGCAGGGCGGCGATCCCAATTGCACGATGTTTCATGTTTTCGACCTGTTTCTCTGTATGGTCTGATCATTATACAGGAAAATCGTCCCCCTGACAAGGGGGACGATCGGAAAAATCACGGATTTTTTACTTGGCGAGCTTGCCGCCCACGTAGAGATGGAAGCCGTTTGGATCCACGCTGTCCAGGTCGCCGTCAAAGGCGCTGACGTAAGCGTCCGCAGTCAGCTTCCAGGTGCAGCCCTCCGCCAGCTTCACGCTGACGCGGCCTGCCGCGCCGTCCGGATTCACGGTGCCCTCCCAGCTCGAGCCGCCGGTGAGGGTCAGATTCAGGGTGGAGATCTCGTCTACGACGACCGTGCCGACCAGCTTCTGCGCGTCTGCCGTCATCGTCGCGCTGCCGCCGTTGCTGCCGGCTGCGCCCCAGCCCCGGCTGCCGTCGTTCCCGGCGACCCGCAGAAGGACTCCGTTTGCAAGGCTCAGCGTCACGCCGGACAGGCTGATCTCCGCGTCGGTGTTCGTCACGTAGAAGCAGTCGCCCGCCTCGGCAGTCAGACTGCCGCCGGTCATGTGGAAGCTGCCCTTGCCGACCGAGGCGTCGCCGGACATGGACTGGTAGATCATCACGGCCTGCAGGTTTTCGGAGGAGCCCTTGCCGTAGGTGCCCTGCATTTTGCCGGAGAGGTCGCAGTTTTCGAGGGTCACGGAGTTCTTGCCCTCGACCACCACGCCCTCGGAGGCCGTGGCGGTGAGCGCCGCGTCCCGCACGGTAATCTCCGCCGTGCAGTAGATCGCGGGCGAGCCTGTGCCGTGGGTGACGTAGGTCCCGCCGGTCACGTCCACGGTTCCGCCGCCGCGGTCGGAGCGGATCGCCGCCGCCGATGCGCCGGAGGTTTCAACGTCCAGGTTTTCCGCGACCGTCGTCGCGCCGCCGGTGGTCTGGATGCCGCCGGAATTGTTGGACGAGGTGCGGATCGCTGCGTTTTTCACGGTCAGGGTCGTGCCTTCGCCGTAGCTGAACAGGGCGTTGCCGCCCGCTGCGTCGGTGGTGAAGCTGCCGCCCTCGACGGTCACGGTCGCGCCGTTCGCAGCGAGCAGGCCGGCGTTGACGCCGTAGAAGTCGCACGCTTCGGTGCTGGAGCCGTCGCCGGTCTTGGTCAGGGTCAGATCCGTCAGGGTGACGGTGCTGCCGTCCACGCGGAGGGCGTTCTCGTCCGCGTTTTCGGAGGTAAAGGTCTCGCCGGAGCAGTCGTCCGCGACCGTGGCTGCAGCCGTTCCGCTCGCCGCCGCGCCGCCCATACCGCCGGGACCGCCCATCTGGCCGCCCATCTCGCCGGGACCGCCCATCTGGTTGTCCATGCCGCCGGGGCCGCCCATTTTGCCGAAGGGCTCCGCAGAGACGAATGCGCCGCTTTCATCGAAGAAAACCATCATGTAATCGCCCACGGAGAGGCCGGACGCCACGCTTTCCTCCAGGGTCACGGTCAGGGTTTCGCCGCCGAAGGTCAAACCGTCCGGGCCGAAGCCGCCCTTCGGACCGTTCTGCCCCGGCTGACCGCCGGACGGCAGCTCAGGCGGCTGGCCGTTCTCACCGCCCTGGTTCTGACCGGGCTGACCGGGCATCTGGCCGCCGGAGGGCTGGCCGCTCTCGCCACCCTGGTTTTGACCGGGCTGACCGGGCATCTGGCCGCCGGAGGGCTGGCCGCTTTCCCCGCCCTGATTCTGACCGGGCTGACCGGGCATCTGGCCCATTCCGCCGTGCCCGCCCATGCCGCCGTGCATCCCCGGCTCCATGCTCTCCTCGGAGAGAACCAGGGTCACGCTCGTTCCGTCAACGGCAGTGATTTTTCCGGCGCGGATCGTGCCGGAGGCAGTCTGCGCCGGGGCGGTCTCCGGCCCGTTTGCCGGGGTCTGCGCGGAAGCGCTCTGTGAGGCCGCCGCATCGGCGGCTGCCGTCTCCCCCTTGGAGGCGGTCGTGCAGCCCGACAAACAGCCGACCGCAAGGGCCGCCGCTGTCATCAGGGCGAGAATGGTTTTGATTTTCATGGTAATCGCTCCTTCTTGATTGATTCTGGAGCCATCATAACGCGGATAGCTTAAAGATAGCTTAGGGAAAAGAAAACAAAATATGAACGCGCCGACGGAACGATTTCGCAGACGCCCGCAGGGGCCGGCATCCTCGGCGGCCCCTGCGGGTCATGCGGCGGTCAGTTCGCGCGGGAGACTGCGTAGAGTAGGTCGGCAAGGGCCTGGCGGGTCAGAGGGGCGGTGCTGTAGAGGGCCTCCACCCTGCTGGCGCGGTCGGAGCGGTCCCCGACTTCCTCCGTCTGCACAGGCCGGTTCAGGGTGGAGACCGGAAGCTCCGCGCCGCCGGTCACGCGGCTGACGATCAACGCGGCCTCGGCCTCGGTGATGGGGTCGTTGGGCCGGAAGACCAGGCCGTCCCCGGAGCGGCTGCCGCGGATCAGACCTCTGCGCAGAGCCGAGGCCAGATAGGGGCGCTGCCAGGCAGCGGCAGCCTGCTCGTCGGCAAAGCCGGTGCTGGGCAGGCCGGGCTCCGGCGCAATGCCGAGCAGATCCATCAGCATGGTCAGAAAGTCGGCGCGGCTGACGGTCTTCTCCGGGCCGAAGCTGAGCTGGCCGGAGACCTGCTCGCCGCTGAAGAGCCCGCTGTCACGCAGCCAGAGGGCCGTGAACTGTCCGTTCCGGGGCAGATCGGCGAAGGTCTGGGCGTCCTGGGGCGTGAGGATTTTGATCCGCACCGTAGCCGGTCCGGATTCGTGTCCCGCCGCGTCCGCAGCGGTGAAGGTGAAGCTGTCCTCCCCCACCTTGTTCCGCTTGGGCGTGTAGGTGAAGGTCCCGTCAGCCTCCAGCTCCACCGTGCCGCGGCGGGGCTGATTTACGATGCGAAAGGTCAGAGGCCCCTCGCGGTCGTCCTCGGCCCGCAGCGTGCCGGTGTTGGGCAGGTTTCGCCAGGTTTCCAGCTCCCCGTTTCTGGCCTGAGGGGCGGCGTCCTCATCCTTCTGCACGTGGAAGGTGACGACTGCCTCGGGTTGCACGCCCTCGTTGTAGAAGGGCAGGAAGGTCAGCCTGGCCTCGGCTTCGGGGTCGGTCCGGAGGACGCGCAGCCGGAGCAGGTCCTCGCGGAGCAGGGCGTCGCCCGCACGGAGCTGCCGATCTCCCAGCACGAGCCGGACGGAATCCGGGACCTTGGTCAGAAACAGGCCGACGAGCTTTGCGTCGTTGACGTAGCGTTCGGCAAAGACGCTCTCGTCCGTCTCGCCCGCCGCCGGGTCCGCGCCGCCGGCAAAGACGGGCAGAGTCAGGCAGAACATCAGGCAGAGCGCGAGCGCCGCCCGAAACAGCGTATAAATTTTCCGCTTCATGAAAAACAACCTCCTTTTTGCTTCGGTGGTAGTCTTTGCAGGAAGCGGAAAACTTATGCAATCGCAGCGGACAGATTATGACAGGTCGCACACGCCCTTGGCGGGCAGGACGACGCTGCTGTCGTTCAGGCTCAGACAAGGCTCCCATGTGACCTCGCCGTTGCTGTTGCTGGCAACGATCAGCGCATTCGACACGACGTCGGAGACGTTGCAGCGGATCACGAAGGGCGCGCCGTCAACCTCCATCAGCAGCGGAATGTTGGAGGCAAACGACACGTTCTCGTCCGTCACCTGGAAATAGGCGGTCACGTCGGTGGATTCATCCATCGGAACGATGCAGTAGACCTCCGTGCCGCCCGCGTCAAGGATGTGGGAGGCATCGATCTGGCGGAGGAAGGGGTATTTTTCGGCGTATTCGGTATTCGTCAGGAATTTGTCGAATACGACGCCTTCGCGGTCAAAGGGCGGGTCCTCCGGGTCCGTGAAGCCGAGGAAGATCACGCCGAATACCGCGCCGTTTGCCCGGACCACGCTGCGGGCCGCCTGGAGCGAGGCGTCCTGGCTTGGGACGGGGGTTGCCGGATTTGCGGACGAGGGCTGAGGCGCGGCATGCTCGCTCGTTGCAGTCGGCGCAGGCGGCTCAATGGTCTGCGCCGTCGTTTCCGGCGCGGGCGCGTCGGTGACCGGGGCAGGCCGGTCGGTGGCAGGAGCTTCGGCGGACGGGACTGCGGGGACGGGTTCCGTGCCGGAGACGGGCAGGCCGGTCGTCTCGCCGTTCGCCGGGGTCTCGGAGCCGACGGGCGTATGCAGGCTGGGAAGCGCGGGTTCTCCCGTCGGCGTCTTGGGCTGAGCAGAGCCGGAGCAGGCCGCCAGCGTCAGCAGTAGGGCGGCAGTCAGAAGCATTGCAAGAAGTTTTTTCATAGGGTTCATCCTTTCCGGGGATTACAGGTCCTCAAGCCGCTTTGCGCCGCGGGTCTTCAGCCAGTACCAGAGGTAAAGCGCTGCTGCGGCGCAGACGGCGATCCAGACGCAGAGATACACGACGGCGTCCGGCTTGAGCAGGAAATACAGGCCAGCCAGAATGCCCGCAGCAGCGAAGCCGCCTAAAACCATGATGGTCACGGGCGCGGACTGCTTGAGCACGTAGGTCTCGTTGGTCCAGGCAAGATTCGGCAGGCGAATGGACAGAGCCATCGCCCCGATGCCGGCCAGGGCGGTAAAGGCCAGGACGAACAGGGTAAGCGTCAGGCGCTGGACCGGCTCCAGCGGGAAGGCGATCTGCATGCAGATCAGCAGGAACAGATTCGTCGCGCCGGAGAGGATGAGCTGCTCGCGGAGCTTGGCGCGGAGGGTCTGCCAGGGCGTGACGGGAAGGCTCTTGACCAGCCAGAGGGTCTTTGCCTCCAGGGAAACCGAGGGGGCGGCGGTATCGACCATCGAAGTCACGGCGACGGCGAAGGTGCAGAGGATCACAAGGGCGTATTCGAGCCAGTTCTCCACGGCCATGACGGAGGGGACGCCGCGGAGATCGTTGCGGAAGACCACCATTGCAATGCCGAACGCGGGGATCATCAGCACGCCGAACCCGGAATTGAGCATGTAGTTGGCGCTTGCGCCGAGGCGGCGGAACTCCTTGCCCAGGAGGGCGGCGTCCGGGGTCCTTTGGACCGTCTTTCCGGCGCGGGTCTTGACGCGGGCGACCGCGCGGGAGGCCGTGGCGATCTGGAGGAAGCTGCGGGCAAGCACCCAGAAGGTCAGCGCGCAGAGGGCAGCCGCGACGGCGGCAAAGATCAGCAGCTCCGCCCAGCTGCCGGTCCCGGCCTTGCCGAAGCCGTAGAGCAGAGAGGACGCGCCGCGGATCCGCTGACCGTAGGCGGCAGCGTTCCGGAGCAGATCCCGGATCAGGGAATTGGCCTTGAAATACACAAAATAGTAGAGGGCAATGCCGAGCACGGCAAGCAGAACCGTGACGTAGCTCTTGTTCTTCAGCTTCAGGCTGAGCTTGGCCACCGCCCAGCCCATGACGCAGGCGAGCACCAGCACGACAAGGGAGACGAGCAGGCAGAAGATCAGGCCGCCGAGGACGTTGGAGACCGTCGGCCCGACCGTGATCCAGTAGACGATCACCGTCGGGACCGTTACCATCCCGGAATAGAGCAGGCTCATCAGCCAGGTCGCCGTCAGGCGGGAGATCAGGATCGCCCGCACGGGGATCGGCATGGAAAGCAGCAGGTCGTTGTCGGAGGCCAGATACAGGCCGTGGAAGGTGTTGAACACCGAGCCGAAGCAGCCGAAGACCAGGGCGAGCATGCCCAGGATCAGAAACAGAAGCCAGTCCAGTCCGGCCGCGCAGAGCGGCCCTGCAAGGGTATAGGCCAGCATGCCGAACATGCCACCCGAGAGCAGAAGGATCAGCAGGACGAAGGCGGAGATCATGGCGATTTTTGCCTTGGGGCTGCGCGCCTTGTTCTTCTTCGCGTCGTAGAGATAGCTTCGGAAGATCTCCACGAGCTGTTTTTTGACCAGAAGCCTTATCATTTTGTCTCCTCCAGCTCCAGGAAGACCTCCTCCAGAGACTCGTCGCCGCGAACCTCGTCCATCGTACCGGCGCGGACCAGCCTGCCCTGGCGGATGATGGCGATCTTGTCGCAGAGCTTTTCCGCGACCTCGAGCACGTGGGTGGAGAAGAAGATCGCGCCGCCGTCGTCACACACCTCGCGCATCATGCCCTTGAGCTCATGGGCAGCCTTCGGATCCAGGCCGACGAAGGGTTCGTCCATGAGGATGAGCCGCGGCGCGTGCAGCCAGGCCGAGATGACGGCCAGCTTCTGTTTCATGCCGTGTGAATAGGCGGAGATCGGCTGCGCGAGATCGTTCGTCAGTTCGAAAACCGTCGCGTACCGCTCGATGCGTTCCCTGCGCGTCGCCGCGTCCACGCCAAACACGTCTCCGATGAAATTGAGGTATTTGATGCCGGACATATAGTCATAGAGATCCGGATTATCCGGGATATATGCCATGCGGCGCTTGCACTCGAGAGGGTTCTTCAGGATCGACACTCCGTCGATCTCGATCTCGCCGCTGTCGAAGCTAAGGATACCCGCCACGGACTTGAGCGTGGTGGTCTTGCCCGCGCCGTTGTGGCCGATGAAACCGTAGATCTCGCCCGGCGCGATGTGCAGCGACAGGTCGTCAACAGCTCTTTTCTCTCCGTAAACCTTGGTAAGATTGCGTATTTCAAGCATCTCTGTCTCTCCTTATGCGGACGGATATTCTCTCCGCCCGTGTTTTTTCAGTATAGCATCCGGTATGAGCAAATGCAACTCAGCAGTCAGCCGTTTCCGGTGCGGCATCCCTTCTGTACAGCCCCAGATATACAGTTGCGAACAGCGCGACCGCGAAAGCGGCGATCAGGGCCTCAACGATATAGGCACTGCGGATCACGCCGAGCTGATACAGCGCCGCGGGGACGTCGAACAGCGCGTGAAGCACGATGGCGAGAACATACAGCAGCGGCTTCGATTTCTTCACCGCATAGAACACGAGAACGGACA
>JAEEGG010007113.1_pt1 | contig 25989 bp, 19 predicted proteins | sample 9134161 | NCBI WGS metagenome assembly JAEEGG01 (sample SAMN16246543, study PRJNA631951) | gut metagenome | biome: gut microbiome; feature: rumen; material: CR-attached | host: Bos | place: Iran: Karaj | collected 2018-10 | reverse complement strand
ATCGGCATTCCGATTCAGCACCTGCAGTACCTGCCCTACGGCGAGCCATATGTCGATCAACGCCATGCGGGCGCAACCTACAGCGAACGCTTCACTTTCACCGGGAAAGAGAAGGACGAGGAAACCGGCTACGGCTATTTCGGTGCCCGTTACATGGACCACGAGCTGATGACCATGTGGCTCTCCGTTGACCCAATGGCGGACAAATATCCGAGTATAAGCCCGTATGCGTACTGTTTCTGGAATCCTGTGAGGTTGGTTGATTCGGATGGAAGAGATGTATACCGTTTAGATGTCTCCGATGGGTCGTTAAAATTATATCAGAAAACAAAAGATAATACTGATAAGATAATCGCGGGGACGTATGAGGGTATTGGTAGAGCAAAAACTTTTAAGGAAGCAGGCAAAAGTATTGTTTTTTCAAAAGGCGTTTTAAATGGCAAAAAAGGAGAAGACTTATCAGTGACTGGATTTTCTACTTATGGGAATAATCAAGCAGATGGATTGAAGGTTGCCCAATTCATCTCCTTTCAATGTAAAAAGGAATTGTGTGGGGTGGGATTTACTTCAGCATTTTTCACAGACGAGCTGGATGTGTTTGGATGGACTGAAAATGATGCTTATAATAGCAATTGGACAATGGGGGATTTGACGAGAACATCTGATGAAAAGAAACTACAATACTTTTTCCACACTCATCCTAATGACAAAAACGGGAGAGGAGGGAAAGGTATACCTAGTCTTGCTGATACAAGAGCCGCACATCAGTTGCAAAGTGTATATGGTATTTCCAATAATTATATTATCTCACAAAAAGATGGTATTGTCGGATATTGTGAGAAAGGAATCTTTTTGGGTCTCCATACTATTAATAAACGATAATCTTACAATATAATTCAATATGAAAAAACCGATAATCCTACCTCTACTGATGCTTATAATGGTGTCAGGATGCGGGAATAAAGCCTGTGACAATCCACAAAGGTCTAGAAACAATGATGAGATACAGTTGGGGATAATCTTAAACCAGGACTTGGAATATTGTCAGGAAGTGCAAAATATATCCCAAAAAAAATGTGGAGCCAATTTGTATTTGCAAAGGAAAATGTTATTGGCAAACGTTGCCAATAATTATTGGAAGAGAAACAACAATGTATCAGATAGTTGTTTGCCAATTATAGAAGTTCTATTTATGAGAGAACAAGGCGATTATGACATATATTGTATAAATCAGATTCCTCCTTGTTTTATGAGTCAAGAAACCCATACTGAAATAGATGTTTGTGGCGAGTATATTGTTGCATATCGGATTAAAGATGATCCGGATATACCAGAGTCTGAGATAGTGCAGGCTGGTATTATGACTGATTGTGGAATGGTTCACATTAATGAATTGTCTTATTTTGTTGCTTTCAAGAAAAACACCCTTGATCACTATGTAATTGCAAATGTAGTTTCGGAATGGGAGGGACTACATATTCTTGACAGTATAACAAATTCGTGGAGTTCTTGAGAATAAAGAAGGTGACAGGATAACGTCTGCATCTCTGGGGGAACAACTAAAAAAAGTTTGAATCAGCCAGCATACAACAATATTCTACAGAATCGCACAAGAAACGTGCGGTTTCTTCCCTTCATTTTCACCGACAAAAGAAGGATTCGGAAACCGACTACGGTTATTTCGGCGCCCGCCATATAGACCACGAACTGATGACCATGTGGCTATCCGTCGACCCGATGGCGCCAAGCTGGCCCCCTTTCCCCATCCCTAAAAATATTTTTTGCCATTCCAAAAAACATTCGTATCGTTGCATTCCGAAAAGAATAAAGAAGAATAAAAGAAAATAAAAGAGGGATGAAGAAGACTGGCAAGGTAAATTCACATACTTTTTTTCAGCCCACATTCGGGAACCGTCCTGTTTGCTGTCCCTTACTTGGCAGACTATTTGCTTGAATAGTATTATTGCAGCGCAGGTCGCCCCGCTCACATTAAAAAATATGTTATCTTTCTTTATAGGGGTTTCCTCGTCGCGTTGCTCATTGTATTTGATTTCATTCCGCGGTATTCGCCGCCCCTTACGGGGGTCATTCCCGGTGGAAACAAAGGGGTAAAACCGCATGGTTTCAGTGCGGTTTACCCCTTCGGTTTTTTGTGCTCTGTGGACAATCAATTGTCTTCCGGCCAGATATCGACTCTCTGTCTTCATCTATACTTACACTACAACAACTTTTTTCCTCTTTTAATGTGATGCTGTCTGACAAAGTCTCCATATAAGAGATCCTATCAACAATAATAGACTTAAAGTAATTATCATTCCGGTCTCCTGTCTTCTTTTCTTTTTCATAGCCTCCTTCTCTTTTTTGAATCTTTCAACTATCTGCAGTCCTATCTTTTTGTTATAAAAATAAATGACAGGAAATGGAATACACAAAAGAACAGTCCATATGGTTCTAGAATAACTCATATTTGTATAAGGCACCCCATACATTATAGAAAAGCATTTCCAATAGCCTATTATGGTAAGAATCTGAATCTCAACCAAGATAAATAATATCAGTGCTGTACCAGCATAAGGCATGTCTCTGAAATTCGATCTATTTGAAATCAATTCAAAAATAGTGTACCAGAATCTTTGGAATAAATTCATTTTATTAATCATTAGAAATCAAATACTCTATCTCCAAATGCGGCATCAAACACCCCGTATAAAACCAAACCGGCAGCAACCGCAGGTCCCCCACAGAAAATACCAACGCCCAATGCGATTCCAGACAGGGCTGTTCTTGTATAATTACCCATTGTTGGTCTTTGAATCGTATTATATACATCCAAGCCAAACCCTACACCCGAGAGTAGGCCACCTCCAATTCTTCCAACTCTTCCTAATGCCTTAGTGGCCCTGTACTCTTTGGTTAATTCACTAATTTTGGCATTTGTCAGATTTCCGTTTGGCCTATTATATTTTCCTCGGCATTCATTTGCATAACTCTCAATATATTGTCCTACTGATTCGATACCGCTGGGAATATAGCCCGCACCACTTGCTCCCCCCATAATAATAGATCCAATCTCCATGGCCCAGTCAACACCATCTGGTAAATCTAATCCTTGGGGAGTTAACCCATCGGCAGATGTACAGTGCGAAAGTTGAGGGACATTACCAACTTGGAGTTTATAATCAATTCTTCCTCCCTCATTGCGGTAATCTAATAACACAGCATTTCCTTCGTATTCTTTTACCGTAGTAGTACCATCTGGATTAACAAATGTAACTGTCTGGTGAGTTTTTCCACCTCCATTCCCGGTTTTTATCATCTCTCCAGTTAGTAGATTAAATTGCCATTCGTCAATTTCTCTTCCATCCGGGTCAACCAGCCGTATCGGATTCCAAGCGCAGTAGGCATAAGGGCTAATAGATGGGTACTTACCCGCCATCGGATCCACACTCATCCACATGGTCGTGAGTTCGTGATCCATGTATCTCGCGCCAAAGTAGCCGTAGCCTGTTTCCCCGTCTTTCTCTTTCCCGGTGAAAACGAAGGGGTAATACCGCATGTTTTGAGTGCGGTTTACCCCTTCGGTTTTATGTGCTATTCGATTCATGCATCTACACTTCCCTATCCATTGGTCAAACATCAGTACAGGAACCCAAGCATCCACAGCGGCAGCTTGGCACCATCGGGCATATCCCAGTCGTCAGCGAAGATATAGGAGTCTTCCACGCCCGCTATCTGCGAGAAAGTCTTGTTGCGCCCGCCAATCTCGAATGTGTATTTCGCATCCACCTTGAAGTCGCCCTGTGCCTTCCCATACTCGACGTTGTGCGAATCCGAAAGGGCACAGATGGCAAAGGTCTCGCGTAGCGTGCCCACTTCCACCTTCGTCGGTGCCAGCGCATACATCAAGTTGGTGTTCTCCATATAGATCTTGTCGGGCTTGGTGAGTTTGCCTATCTTCTTCTTGTCCGAGTACAGCAGGTTCAGAACCTTGGCGTCACCCAGATATTTGAGGTATTCCACCACCGTGTCGCGCCCGATTTCCAGTGCTGCGGCAATCCTGTTTGCATTCAACTCAAACGGCACCTCGCTGCAAATCATCGCCACGAGCGCCTGCAACTTCCTGACGTTGGCCACATCTACCTTGCAAATCTGCGGCAGCTCAGTATCGATGATATAGTTTACCACTTGCTCAATTTTGGTGTAGTATTCGCCCTCGCCCTCCAGCAGGAAGGGGTAGTAGCCCTTCTCCAGATACTCTTTGAACAGTGCCACCGGCTTGCACTTGGCCGAAACCGTCTGCCACAGGTCGTAGGGGTGTGCCAGTATGTCTTCCAGCGACCATTGGGGGAACGAAAGCCCGTGATAGAAACGTAGCGCTTCGCGGAAAGAGAGACCCGGCATCGTGTATTTTACGGCGCGTCGCGAGAGGTCGGCATCGCCCTCCTTCAGGCTCAGCAGCGACGAGCCGCTCACAATCATTCCCAGGTCCGGATACAGTTCGTATATCTCCTTGATTTCGCGGCTCCAATCCGTAGTGGCGGGATGGTACTTGTGAATCTCATCGACCACCAGCAGCTTGCCACCACGCATCACGAACTCCTCCGCCAACCCCACCAGCGTGCGCATAGAGAAGTCCACAGTATCGGCCGAGCAGTACAGGACGGTGCGGTCGCCCAGCGCGTAGTGCTGCTTCAGGTATTGTTTGATGAGCGTTGATTTCCCCACCCCTTTGGCACCCATGATGCTGACGAGCCGGCTGTTCCAATGAACCTCATCCATTTTCTCGCGGATAATCTCCGTCGAAGTATTAGCTAAAAGCCTGTCACTCTTTCTATAAAGCGTATCCATAGTCTCTTGTTATATGGTGCAAAGATAATAAAAATGTTGCATATACAATACATTTTTTATAAAAAATGTTGTTTGTGCGCAACAAAAACCATTCTTTTACCATTCTCGCCCCCCCCCCCTCACTTTTCACTTTTAACTTTTCACTCCCCCCCTCCCTGCCCCCACCTCTCATTTTTCACTTTTTGCTTCCCTTCCCATCCCCTCCACCATCCCATATTCCTCATAGGAAATTTCTTTCAATCTAGCAGTTCTCACAACCATCAATCGGGTGAAATAATTATTTTGCCGTTTCGAAATTTATTTGTAACTTTGCAAATCGAAAGAAATCGTATTCGACAATGAAGAAGAACCTGTCAAAATCACGCTACACGGCTTTCTGCCAATGTCCACGCAATATGTGGTTGGGTGTGTACAAGCCCGAATTGGCCAAGGTTGACGACTCTGCGGAGGCTCGCTTCGAGAAGGGTACCGAAGTGGGAGAATTGGCCAAACGAATATTTCCCAATACTGTTGATGTTACCACATACGATGGCGAACGCCTTGATTTGGCGGCCATGATTGAGAAGACGAAGCAATGCATTGCCGATGGGGCAGAATGTATCGCCGAAGCGGCTTTTTCTTACGATGGGTGCTATTGTGCTGTTGACTTGCTGCACCGCGAGAGTGGCGGCTGGGCTATCTATGAGGTGAAGAGCAGTACCTATAAGAGCGACAAGGATGATAACGAAGACTCTCTGCGGGTTTATCTACAGGACATTGCCTATCAGCGCCATGTGCTGGAGCAATGCGGCCTGAAGGTCACTGGCACATACCTTGTACGGCTCGACAGCAACTATGTGCGGGATGAAGAACTGGACTTACACGGCTTATTCCATATCAAAGACGTGGCAGAATTACTAGAGAATGAGTACTTGAAGGTATCGTTCAATTTGCCCATCGCGAAGCATATACTGCAAGGTGCAGACATGCCCGATACCGACATTGACGTACATTGCAACAATCCTTATTCATGTGCTTTCTTTAAGTACTGCCTTGGAGAGGTGCCGGAGCCGAATGTCTTCGACCTTTACCGCATGAACTTCGACAAGAAATGTGCCCTATACCGTGAGGGCAAGGTGGACTTTGAGAGTCTGCGTGGTGAGCAGCTGACGGAAATGCAGCAACTACAGGTGGAGAGTTTCCTTAATGGGTCGCAATTGGTTGATGCCGATGCCATACGGCAATATCTCGGACAATTGAGTTATCCGCTCTACTTCCTCGACTTCGAGACTTATCAGGATGTCGTGCCACAGTTTCCGGGGACAAAACCTTATCAGCAGATAACATTCCAGTATTCGTTGCATTATATTGAACAGGAAGGTGGAGAAATCAAACATAAGGAGTTTCTTGGCGAGTCGGGCACTGACCCTCGACGGGCGTTGGCCGAGCAGATTTGCAGAGATATTCCGATGGGTGTCTGCACCACGGCCTATAATAAAGGTTTCGAGTGTGGACGTCTGAACGAGTTGGCCGATGCCTACCCCGATTTGGCTGACCATCTACGGGACATTGCCGACCATATCGTCGACCTTATCGAGCCTTTCCGCAAGAAGATGCTCTATCTGCCAGAGATGAACGGTTCGTTCAGCATCAAGCGTGTACTGCCGTCGCTCTTCCCCGATGACCGGAATTTGGATTACCACAACCTTACCGGCAGCGTACACAACGGCGGCGAGGCTATGGATATCTTCCCCCGCATCAAGGACATGCCGCCCTCCGAAGCCGCAGCCGCCCGTGAGTCGCTCCTCCGCTACTGCGAACTCGACACTTTGGCGATGGTCAAGGTGTGGGAAAAACTGAAAGAAACAATCAAATAAGTTATTAATATGCAAGAAACAATTTCCACACAAAAAATGACTCTATACAGATGCTTTAAAAGTGATCCCTCCTTGCCGTCGGATGAGATGTATAGCAGTAGTCTATTTGATTTGATTGGTAAGAAAGAACCTGACCAAACCAAGTCACTTGGCTACGTCTTGGCACATTCCAGACCTGTAATGTATCTCCTATTGGAGAAAATTGTCGGAGCTGGGCGAGCAAAGAAGCTGATGGCATATAACTGTATTGTCGATTGTGAATTTCTGTTGGAAAGCGATAGGAATACTAAAGAAAGGGCGGACATCGTAATCCGATTTCCTGAACAAAATGAGGTCATTATTATTGAGGCGAAGAGTTTGAAGGCAAAAACGGAAGCTTTCAATGCCATCAATCAGGCTATTGGATATGCAAGAAAAATGAATTTCGACAGATGCACAGTTGTTTCGTTGACAAACAATAAAATGTATGGTTTTGGCGATCATAAAGATTACGCCTGCGATATTGTTCCTTTGCAATGGAGTGACATCGTTGACATTTTTGACACTGTTGTACGCAAAAACAGAGACAGAGAGGTTACGTTGGAAAAAGATTTTCTTAACTATATTTTAAAAATAAATGGTCTTATGAAATATTATGACATTGAAGTCCTGTCTATCCCCGCAGGCGGAACAATAGATGGGGTTACCAAAGCAGGCGTATACGAATGTCCGTCGCAAGATGCGCCATACAAAAGCAGGGGAGAGCATAAGCCTCTCTTTATGGCTTTTCGTGGGGAAAAAGGAATGGTTGAAAGATTATATAAGGTCGCAGAAATTATTTCCACTCCCATAGCTGGTAGTGACTACACTATTGCTAAAGAAAACTTAGCCCTAACCCCAGAGATTGTTAAAAAGATTGAGAAATATAAGGAGATTGTCAAATATGATACCGAAAATGGAGATAAACGTCCCAAATGGGTATTTATCCTTGATGAAGAGAAAAGTATCACCTTGCCTCATCCTGTGATTTACAAGAAAAATAACTCTTTCGTTGAAACACAAAGACCTTTGCGAGATTATTTCGACACCCAAAAAATGGAAGGAGATTATATTGTGTTTTCTTGAATCTTAACATTTCTTTAACATTTAATTTGAAAATAATGCGTATATTCGCATTGTTGACAAATTAAATGTTATTGTTATGGTAATTCATCAAGACAATCTCGCGTTCAGCGTGCTGAACGACAACGAAGTAAAAGTCCTGCATCTCTACCCTCGCACGAGCGATGTGACCCGTCTCGTCATACCGCCGCATGTGCAAGGTTACCGCGTCTCTGTCATCGCGAAGAAAGCTTTCTACGAGTGCACCAAGCTGCGCCGTATGACACTGCCGTCGTCCCTTCGCAGCATCGAAGCTGAGTGTTTCGGCTTGTGCAGCAAACTAGAAGAGATCAACCTCCCCGACAGCATCACCCATATCGGTAAAGGTGCTTTCGAGGGTACGCTCGCATTGCAAAAAGTAGTGCTGCCCCGCAACCTCGCCACGCTGCCCGAAGCGTTATTCTACGACAGCGCCGTGAGCGAAGTGACGCTGCCCGAAAACATCACCGAAATCCCCACCGCCTGCTTCTACGACTGCCGCAACCTGCGCAGCATCGTGCTGCCCGCCAGCGTCACACGAGTAGCATCCGACGCGTTCTACTACTGCGTGAACCTCGAAGAAGTCGTTGCTCCTACCGCCATCGACCACATTGAGATGTTCGACGGTGAGAAAAAATCCGAACTGAAGGTTAAGAATTACCAAGATTGAATTATATATAAATATGGAAAACTTGAAGCAATTTACCTTGATTGACGCCATCGAGCGTGTGGCTGCAAAAGCCAAAAAGTCGAAGTTGGACGACCAACTCTTCGTCGACTGCAAGGAAGAACTTGCATTCCTCGCCGAGAGCTATGGTATCACCACCCGGCAGGCGGTGTTCTTCACCGTCTTCCTTGACCGCAACTGCCGCTATGTGGATTACGACGACCTGGCCACCTACCTCGACATTTCTAACATACGCATCCTCAGCTATAGCGGAGACGTCGAGGCGTTGACCCGCCACCGGCTGCTGCGCTACCATCGCCGCGGAAAGGACGAGGACACCTTCATTGTGCCCGCTGCCGTCCTCCGCGCCCTGAAGCACAACGAGGCCTACCATATGCCGCCGAACACGGGGCTCGACTGCTGCGAGCTATTCGCCCGCCTGAAGGTACTCTTCGATGACCTCGGCGACGAGACCATCACTCCCGACGAACTGGGCGAGGAGGTGAAAACCCTGCTGAAGCAGAACCCCCAGCTGACCTTTGCCAGAAAGGTGTGCGCGCTGAAGGTGCGTTCCATCGACCAGCTGTTGCTCGTTCTCTTCTGCCACCTATTGGTCAACGAGGACGACGACGACGTGCGCTTCAATCAGATAGAGCCTCTCTACGAGAACAAAGCAACCTTCATGCGGCTGCGGTCGGAAATGAGCAACGACGCCAATCCCTTAATGCACATGAAGCTGATAGAACACCTGTGTGCCGACGGCATTGCCGACAACAACCGCTTCCATCTCACCGAACATGCCAAGCGCGAGCTGTTGGGCGAGCTGAACATTAGCGTGGCTGCCGACACTGCTGCCGATGTGATGAAACCCGATAGCATCGGGGAGAAGGAACTCTTCTATTGCGACAAGGTAGACCGTCAGGTCGAGGAGTTGGCGTCGCTGCTCGATGCGAAGCGCTACAAGGAGGTGCACGAACGCATGCGACAGCGGGGCTTCCGACAGGCGTTCACCTGCCTCTTCCACGGGGGTCCGGGGACGGGAAAGACCGAGACGGTGTACCAGCTGGCGCGCCGCACAGGGCGTCAGGTGATGGTGGTCGACGTGCCGCAGATCAAGAGCAAGTGGGTCGGTGAGAGCGAGAAGAACATCAAAGCCCTCTTCGACCGCTACCGTACGCTGGTGGCGAAGTTCGACGTTGCGCCCATCCTCCTCTTTAACGAAGCCGACGCCATCATAGGCATCCGCAAGCAGGGAGCGCAGAATGCCGTCGACAAAATGGAAAATACCGTGCAAAACATCATCTTACAAGAAATGGAGACCTTGGACGGCATCCTCATCGCTACCACCAACCTGACAGAAAACCTTGACAGCGCCTTCGAACGCCGATTCCTATACAAGATACGCTTCGAGCAGCCCGACGCTGCGGTGCGCTCAAAGATATGGCAGACGATGATTCCCGAGTTGCCGACGGATATCGCCGATGCCCTTGCCGGTGAGTATGATTTCAGTGGCGGTCAGATAGAGAACATCGCCCGCAAATATACCGTCAGTTGCATCCTGCACGGCGCCTCTGATTTTCCGCAGGACACCCTCGAGGAGCTGTGCGGCAACGAGAAGATGAGTTCGTCAGCGACTAGGAGAATAGGGTTTGCCGCATGAATCAAAATTATTTCGTATCTTTGCAATTGCATTATGATGAAGAAACGCGTATATTTCGATATGGACAATGTCATCGTCGACTTCCAGTCGGGGCTCGACAAGGTAGGCGATGCCACGAAGCAGGCCTACAGGGACAAACCAGACAACATCCCAGGCATCTTCGGGCTGATGGAGCCGATGCCTGGTGCCATTGAGGCGCTGCACCGTATTGCCGAGCGCTACGACTGCTATATCCTCTCTACAGCCCCTTGGAAAAATCCGTCGGCGTGGGCCGACAAGGTGCGGTGGGTGTCCACGCACCTCGGCGACCTCTTCTACAAGAAGCTCATCATCAGCCACCACAAGGAACTGCTCATCGGCGATTACCTCGTCGACGACCGTCCTAAGAACGGCGCCAGCGAGTTCCGAGGCAAGTGGATTCAATTCGGCTCCCCCGAGTTCCCTGACTGGGCGGCCATAGAAGACTACCTATGCAAACCTTATCACCCGAGCGTTACTATGCAGCAATAAAGGTTTTGTTGGACACTTTGGAAGAAATAGATGCTTATGACAGCAAATAAAGATATCGACGTAGCCCTCGTCTACGACTTCGACGGAACGCTCTCGCCGGGCAATATGCAGGAATTCGGCTTCGTGCAAGCCGTTGGCAAAGACCCGACGCAGTTCTGGGAGAAGGTGGTCGGGATGGCGACACAGAACGACGCCAGCGGAATACTATGCTATATGTATCTGATGCTGCAGGAGGCTGTGGCTAACGGCATCTCGCTGAGACGTGAATCATTTCAGCAGTTCGGCTCTAAGACAGAACTATTCAAGGGCGTCTGTGAATGGTTTCCCTCAATCAACGAATACGGCAAGTCTATCGGGCTGAACATCAAGCATTTCATCAACTCCTCCGGCCTTAAGGAGATGATAGAAGGCACTTCGATAGCCCACGAGTTTGAGAATATTTACGCCTGCTCGTTCCTCTACAACGTCGATGGCATCGCCTTTTGGCCGGCCGTAGCTGTCGACTATACCACCAAGACACAGTTCCTCTTCAAAATCAACAAAGGTATCCGTGAGGTGAGCGACAACAAGCGGATAAACGAGTATGTGGCCAATGAGGACCGACCTGTTCCCTTCGAACGGATGATTTATTTTGGCGACGGAGAGACCGACGTCCCCTCGATGAGTGTGGTGAAGTCGCAAGGCGGCCATGCCATTGCCGTCTATGGCGACCCAAAGAAAAAAGCCACCGCCCAAAAACTCATCAACGAGAACCGAGTGGATTTCATGTGCAAGGCCGATTACTCCGAAGATGGGGAGATTCACTCCACCGTCAAACGTATCCTCGACAAAATCCGTGCAGATTACGATTTCCGTCAACTCTTGGATTCTCACAAATGCAAACAAACCTAAAACAAAAGAGATATGTCAAAATGATTGTTTTTTACTTAGTTCTAGGGCTGATGGCAGGTGCCGGCGGTGGGCTCCGCAACTACCAGTGCAAGAAATGCGGCACATTGGTAAAGTCCACCAGCACGCCGTCGTCGCTCAACTGTCCGGCTCGAGGGTCGCACAGTTGGCAGAACCTCGGCGAGATGGGCTCGGAGAACTACTGCTGCAAGAAGTGCGGCACCTGGGTGATGAGCCGCAACAGACCCAGCTCGCTAGGCTGTCCGGCGGGCTACTCACACTCCTGGAACCACCTCGGCCATGTGGGCGAATATTCTTACCAATGCAAGAAATGCGGCCTCGTCATCCCCAGCCAATAGAGTCCATCCTAAGACTCGCTCTTCATCCTCCCAAACCTGATCCAGATTACCCTAGGGGAAATGGGTCCTACAGAGAAATCGGAGGACCTAATGCAGATATTAAAAATCCACTTAAATTACGTCTATTAACAAATTTATCCAATACATCTTAACTGGAAGATTAAAAGTCAGCACAAGTATTCTATTGACTTTTATTTGGGATGCACAGTCATTCACTGATTATAACCTCTTCCTACAGAGAAAACATGGTCTACAAATAATTGAACCAGATATATATAAACCAAAGGGGTAATCCGCTCTCCCTTATGAGACAGGAGCCTGGCACTTGTTCCATGGCAATTCATGGCACAATTAATGGTAATTCACGTTCAAGAGAAGAAAAGAATGACGTGTGTCAACGACAAAGAGTTTTTTGTGTCGCCCCTATGGGGCTCCGGATGGTGTGTGGGCTCGTATACCGAGGGCTGAAGCCCACGGCTAACATCTGCAGACCCTACAGGGGTTGGTGACAGTCTCCTGAGACGAAGAAATTGACGACAATTCACGGACATTTATTCGCTATAGTGGTTTATTTCAAAGGTGCTCATCACCCTTGCAGGGGTTTCGGCAATTCACGTATAAAGAAAGATAACATATTTTTTAATGTGAGCGGGGCGACCTCGGGCAGGTCGCCCTGTTTTGTCGTCGTCGGCACTTACTGCCGAGGGAGGAACTGGACGTCGCTGGGGGCAATGAGGCCGAGGGAGATGGCTTTGGCCACACGGGCGGCACTCTTGTTGACGATGTCAAGGCGGCGCGAGAGGTCTTTCTGACGTTCCTGGATGGCTTTGTCGCTCTCGTCGAGCTGATGCGATATCTCGGCGGCGGTGCAGCCGGCGGCTTCGAGCAGCAGCAGACGGTGCTCGGTGGGGCTGAGGTCGAAGTCGAGGTCGTGGCTCTCGACCATGCGGAAGTAGTGCTCGGCGGCCTCCTTGAGGGTGAGCATGACGGGGTAGTTGAAGTAGCAATTCTCGCCGCGTTCGAGGCATTCGACGGCACGGAGGATGTTCTCGACCGAGAAGCCGCCGGCGGCGTTTTTGCTGACGAAGGCGCTGGCGCCAAGTTTGAGGGCTTCCATGACGACGCGCCCGATGTCGTGAACTCTTTGCAAGCGGCCTTCCTCGGCGGTGGTGGGATTGTCAAACCTGCCGGAGAAGATGATTATCTTCACGTCGGGGTAGCGCTCGTGTACGCGGCGGGTGATCATGAGGCCGCCGGTGGGTTCGCCCTGGAACTCCATGTCGACAAGGAGGTAGTCGGGCGGCGCAATGGTTTCGAGGGCGGCGAGGAGCGCAGGGCCGTCGGCGAAGGTGTCGACCATCTCGACAGGTCGCATCTCGCTGCCGTCGACATCGCCGCCACGCGGAGAGGAGGGTACCTCGACGGTGACATTGCGGCTGTTCATCTCCATCTTGACGACTTTGCGTATCAGCGGCTCGTCGTCGACCATCATGACTCGGATATTCATGGTTTAAGGTTTAAGGGTTAAGGGTTAGTGGTTAAAGGTTAGTGGTTAATGATTGTTTTTTTAGGAGTTAAGGAGACAGGAGATAAGGAGATAAGACAAATGCTAATTTCAACTTTCAACTCTCAACTCTTTTTTCTCCCGCTGCGCGCAATCCTGTAAATCTTGTAAATCTTTTCTCTCTATCTCCTCCGGTCAGCTTCATCCTGGAAATCCTCGCGCTGCGTGCAATCTTTTTGTGTGAACATGAATTACCATAAATTGTCCATGAATTAATATCCTTCGAGTAATTCGAGCCATTCGCCGTTCTTGATTCTTCATTCTTGATTCTTCATTCTTCATTCTTAATTTCACTTTTCAACTTTCAGATTCTTAATTCTTGATTCTTAATTCTTAATTCTTCATTCTTCACTCTTCATTCATCATTCTACATTATCCATTATTATGTTTTGGCGGTGGTTGCCAGCAGGACGTGCATGGTGGTGCCCTGTCCTTCTGTGCTCTCGACCCAGAGCTTGCAACCACGGCGGGTGAGGTCGTCGTGTTTCTTGATGATGTAGCGGCAGAGGATGAGCCCGAAGCCGTGGTCGCCGGCCAGCTCTTTGTCGGCACGGAAGAGCGACTCCTGCTGCTCCGGGGTCATGCCGGAGCCGGTGTCGGCCACGGTGATGTCGACAAACTGGCCTTCCTGTCCGTCGTCCGTTGTGGCTGGCTGTCCGCTGACCACGACAGAGCCGAGGTCGGTGTGCTGGAGGGCGTTGGTGACGAGGTTGCGCAGGAGGATGACGGTGAGCAGGCGGTCGCCCCAGAGGGTGAGCCCGGTGGGCTCGAACCGCAGTTCGACGCCGGCGTGGGGTCTGGCGGTCTGGGTGCGCACCTCGTCGAAGACTTCCTGCAGCTGGAAGTTGGAGGCGTTGAAGACCAGTCCGCTGGGGATGGAGAGGCGCGTCCAGTTCTTGATGTTGTCAAAGGTGCGGAGCAGTTGCTCGAGCACTTCGGAGCGGAGCTCGGGGGTGAGGTTGGGGCTGCGGAGGTAGCCGATGAAGGGGCTGATGTCGTGGCGCATGACGCTGAGACATGTTTCGACGTTGGCGATGCGTTCCACATCGCGGCGCTTGGAGGCTTCGAGTTCACGTTTTTCGCGGCGGAGGCGCCGTGCGTTGCGCCAGAGGAGCACCGTCAGCACGAGGAGTACGACGAGGAGTGTGCTGACCACCTGGGCGGTGTGGGTCATCCAGCGGCTGCGGCGGGTGGCGCTGGCGAGGGTCTGCTGCAGGACGAAGTCCTCCTGCTCGTCTTGCTTGATATGGTCTTGCAGCTTGCTGTGGTATTCGTACCAGCGGCGAGCCTGGTCGGGTGTGGAGGCCAGACGGCTGCGGAGCAGCACGTCGAAGTAGGACATCTCCATCTTGGGGGCGGAGAAGGGTTGCCAGGTGCCTTTGAGCGAGCGCCACTCGTTGAGGACGTTGTGGGCGAAGGCTGTGTCGCCGATGAGGAGCGCGTAGCGTGCGGTGGAGGTGGTGCCGCCGAGCATCTGGTAGGGGTCGCCGTAGTCGAAGAACACCTGACGGGCTTCATCGTAGAGGGCGAGGATGCTGTCGGGCTGGGTGGAGCCGGGTTGGCTGCGGAGCGCCCATGCCATCATCTGGAGTGTGTTGGCATAGTGGAAGGGGCAGTAGGCGGAGGCCAGGATGTCGAAGTTGCGGGTGCAGTAGTCGAGGGCGGTGTTGCTTTCGCCGGCGCTCTGCCAGCCGTAGGCGAGGGCATAGTTGAGAGCCATATCCTGGGCGTAGTCGACCCGCAGCTGTGGGCGGCGGGCCTCGACTTCGTCGATGAGGTTGAGCACGTCGTCCTCGCGTCCGTCGCGGTAATGGTAGTTGAGCACCAGCATGGTGATGTAGTACTCGGTTTGGGCATAGTTGTAGAGGAGGTTGTCGCGGCTGCGCTCGAGGACATGGCTGCGTCCGATGTCGTAGAGCAGGCGGTAGGAGTCGGCGATGTGGCAGTCGCGCTGGAGGAGGCGTGCGCGGATGAGGTTGTGGATGGCCCATTCGATATCGTCGTTGTGCATGCCTTCTTTCCGGAGGCCGATGGTCTTGTCGAGCCGGTCGAGCGTGGCATAGGCTTTCTCGCGGTCGCTCTTCTGGTAGTAGGCGAAGGCCATGTTGTTGAGTGCCCGCAGTTCGCCGTCGACGTATTCCGGCAGCGAGTCGGCGATATACTGCAGGGTTGCTTGCGAGAGGGCGATGCAGCTGTCGGGGTTTCGGTAGCGGTTGACGAAGGCCTCTTTGTTGAGTCCGTCGGCATGGGCCCGCTGCAGCGGGTTGAGCGGCGAAGGACGGTTGCAGGCGGCCAGCAGCAACAAGAGCGGCAGGAGACAGAGTCTAGAAGTCTTCATCGTCCGAGGAGTAAACGGTCTTCGAGAAAGTGGTGAGCCAGCTGTTCACCTCGCTGCGGTTGTTGCCTATGAGGTAGCGGAAGGTGCCGAGGCCGTCTTTCTCCACGCGCCGCTTGTCGGCGGGGAGTGCTTTGACGGCATCTTCGAAGGTGCCCATGGAGGAGTAGATGACCAGTTCCTGTGCCATAAGGTCGTAGCGGAAGAAGTACCAATGGTCGCGTGCGGCTTCGACATAGAATGTCATGTGCTGTGCGTTGCCGCGCTTGCTGATTTGTGCCTTCAGCCGCACTTCGAGTCCGATGGGCTTGCCGTCGATGGCGGCCAGTCCCACCTTGCCGTCGCAGTAGTAGCCCATGCCGGGCATGTACTGCCACCGTACGCGGTCGAAGAGGAGCATGGTGCGCATCGGTTCGGGGATGGTGGTGAGTTTGCCCTCGTCGCTGTAGGAGGCATAGACCTTGGCCCCCCGCTCGGCGCCGAGGTGATGCATCAGGGCATGCCGCATCTCGCCGTTGGAGGCAGGTGCCGTAGGTGCCAGCCGCAGGTCGTCCTTGATGGCGGCGCTCATGGCCGTCACGACCTCCGATGCCAGCGGGAAGCTGAGTCCGAATACTGTGGTGAGGTGGTCTTCCTTGTTGTCCTTGATGCCGACGGTGGCGGTGCCGTAGGCGTAGAACTGTGCCTGTGTGCGCTTGAGGGTGAAATCCATCATGCCTTCGCCCTCCACCTTGCAGTCGGTGGTGCTGAGGCTGAGGTAGGGTTCGACGACAGCTTCCGGGTTGGCCACCTTGGCTTCGGAGCCGATCATGTATTCGTGGCGTCCGCCGAAGTGTGTCAGCACGCCGTGGGCTGAGAGCAGCTCGTTGTCGGCCGACCGTTCGTTGGTGAGGAATGCCGGACGGGGTTCGAGGGTGGTCTTGTCGATGAGGATGGCGGCACTGATGCGTTTGCCCTTCCAGTCGGTGGGTATCTCGGGCACCTCGACATGGATGGAGTCGGGGTCGGTGTAGTCGGCATAGGCCAGCAGACCCATCTGCTCTTGTGGCACGCAGTGGTGCAGGAGTCGCACGCCGCCGTCGAAGTGGAGCAGTTTGCGGTTGCCCTCGAGGCGCACCTTGCCGGCGAAGCCGAAGGCGGGACTGAGGGTGAACTGCGAGTTCTCGTTGATGGAACCGGTGCCTATGGTGGTGCCGGAGGCGTTGACATTGATGTCGTTCAGGTAGATGCGCTGTGCGTCTTCGGGACGGGCGGCATCCTCCGGATAGGCGATGTAGCCCTTGCCGGTGTAGCTGTTGGCTCCGCTGACGAGCAGGTAGGCTTCGGTGACGGTGTGCCATGCGTTGGCGCGGTCGCAGACGAGGCTGGCGTTGTTGAGCACCCGCATCTCGCCTCCCTTGTCGATATGCACTGTGTCGCCGGCCGGGGCGATGGCGGCGTCGGCCACAGCGATGAGGTATACGCCGCGCGAGCTGAGGTCGGCCCGCTCATAGCGGTAGGAGGAGATGAGCGAGTGGTAGGTGAGCCCTTGTCGTTTGGGGTCGGTGCTGACGAAGCGTACGCCGGGCAGGTCGTTGATTTTGGGCAGACGCAGCCGGATATCCATCGCGTCGAGACCTTCGGTGGTGGCGCGTTGCGAGTTGGCTATGTCGAGGAAGTGGCCGTCCATGTCCCAGTAGAAGCGGTCGGCCCAGGCTTCGTATTCCATCATGGGCAGGTCGGTCCGTGCCGGCCCGTCGGGCATGGTGAGCTCGGCCTTGCGCCCGTCGTAGTCGACGCGCGACCGTATGTTGCGCGCTTCGAAGGCAGTGGAGTTGAAGGTCTTGCTGTGGAGCACGAAGGTGGTCACTTGTGCGTTCATCTCGCGCGAGAGCAGCTCGAATCGGGGGCTGGAGAGGGTGGCCTCGCGCACGTTGGCGGTACCGGCGGCCGTGGCGCCATGGGGCATCAGGGCCAGGTGGCCACGCAGCGTGGCCTCGTCGCGGTACATGCTCAGGGGGTTGCCCTTGGCGAGGGTGGCGATGTCGAGCGAGTCGCGGTAGGGGAGCCAATGGAGCGACGTGCGGTCGCCGTGAACAGCGGGGAAGCCTTGTTCCTCGCGCACCACGACGGTGTCGGTCAGGGCCACCGTTGAGTCGGGCAGGAAGAGGAAGTTGGACGAGGTGCTGTGCGAGGTGAGGTAGTCCACGTGTCCGGGGCCGTGCAGGCCACCGGCATCGAGGCGCAGCTCGTTGTGGTAGACGCCCTTGCCGCCGTAGGCGGGCAGGCCGCCCACGGGTGTCTGGGTGACAAAGCCCAGGAAGTAGTCGCGCTGCACCTTCAGCGGCTCACGTATGTCGGGGAAGATGCCTGCCGACGTGAGCACGCCGCCGAATTCCAAGCTGTCGGCCTTGAAGTCGGCCAGGCTCTGCAGCGAGAAGGGCTCGATGGTGTAGTAGAAGCTCTCGCGCTTGTACTGCCCATCCTGGATGGCTTTGCGGTTATAGTAGACGTAGCAGTTCTCGCGGCTGTCGAGGATGGGGTATTCCTTGTTCTTGACGAGGCCGCTGTGGTTGTCGGGCTTGTCGATATGCAGGGTGCCCACCAGGTCGGTCAGCGGAGTGCGCACCAGCTGCTCGAAGTCGGGGTTGGTGAAGTCGGGCACGTAGAATTCCAGTCGGTTGATGCGGGGCATCTCGAGGATGTACTTCTCATAGTCGAAGCTGGCGTCGGTGACCTGCAGTATGAACTTGTTGCATTCCACCTTGCCGCTGAATTGTATGGCGCGGTTGCGGCCCACATGCACTATGTAGCCACTGGCCGAGTCGGGGTGTACCACCACTTGGTGGCTGTCGCTGACGACGAACTGCTCCACGCCGCGGATGACGAGGTCGTTGTCCGTCAGACTCATCCGGGCGTTGGTTCCGCGGGTGGTACTCTCGAGCGTCAGGGCGTCGTAGTCGAATCCCTTGGCGTGCGAGTTGGCTTTCACGTAGTCTTCCAGCTTCTCTTTGACCAGCACGCGGTTGGTGATCTCGTTGTATGTCACCAACCCGTGGCGGCACAGGGTGTGGATCATCAGCAGGGTCTGACTCATGTCGAGGCCAATGTAGTTGGAGAATCCCTTAACGCCGAAGTACCACGAATTGCTCTCGGCGTAGTCGTAGACGCGGCGCACGGGGCTCACCTCGTCGATACCTTGTATGTCGCGGTATTTGCGATAGGTGTAGCAGTTAGAACTCTCGAACTGGGCAGTGCTCACGCCGCCTGCCGATGCCAGGTTGGAAAACTCCAGCAGGTTCTGATCTTTGCGCCACACGATGCTCTCGCTGTAGATGTCTAGCTGGTGATAGGTGTCGATATAGGGGCTGTAGAACTTGCGCTGCTGGTCGTTGACGAGGGTCACCTTCTTCTCGGCAGGCAGGTAGCGCACCGTGATACCGGCGTTGGAGATGCTATCTTCTTCGCCCAGATAGAAGGCCACCTGTGCGTTCTCGGCCAGCAGGCGCTCGGGGGTGATGGTGAACTTGAGCGAGGTGACGGTCATCTGCAGATGTCCGTCGTGGTGGAACACCAGCTGGGCGGGATGTTTGCTCGAGGCGGTGATGAACTTGGAACCGTTCATCATGAAGCTTCCGCTGTAGTCCACGTCGGGCATGATGTTGCGGATGACGAAGTCGCGTTGGTAGGAGCGGAAGCGGGGATAGGTGTATTTCTCCGGCTCCATGGTGCCCTGCAGGGCTTCTTCTACGCGCCCAGTGATGGGCTGGCTGAAGTAGTGGGTGTTGACGAACGAGACGCTGTCGGCCGTGAACTTGGGCAGCTTGGTCTCGGCCTTGTACGAGCGCAGGTCGGCATAGCAGGCTTCGGCTCCGAGACCGGTGCGGGCCCAGTCGAGGCGGCCGCCCTGACCGTGCCACACACCCTCTTTGTAGTCATACCATCCCTTGGTGCCATGCAGCGTGTTCCAGTCCTTGCTTGAGGCGTAGTTGAGGTCGGCCGGTGTGTCGAAGCGTGCCACGATGGTGCCTTGCTCCACTGCCAGGCGGAAGGGGGTCTGGGCGCCGAAGCTCCATTCGCTGGAGTTGGAACGGTAGAGCACGCGGTCGCTCAGCAGCAGCTCGCTCCAGGCGACAAAGTCGTTGATGTACTTCACCTTGGAATTCTTCTTGCGGTAAGTCTCCATCGCAGCCACCCAGCCTTCGAGGTTCTGCTGGCCAGCTGCGGTGGCGTACTGGGTGAGTACTCGTGTGAAGTCGACCAACTCGGGAACAGGCTTGATTTTCACTCCCACGGCGTAGGAGTAGAGGTTGGTGACGCGCTGCTGCAGCTGGGCATCCATTGCCGCGTAGGCGGTGCCGAAGGCGTCGACCACCTTGGCGTTGTCTTTCTGCACGCTCTTGTCGGTGGTGTTTTTGTCGAGGAACTCCTTCAGGTCGGCCGGCAGCGTCTCGGCGGCGAAGTCGGCAGTTACCTTGGGTTTCTGTGCCATCAGCGGCAGGGCGGCGAACATCGCCAGTAATATTACGGTCAGTCTTTTCATCGTTCAGTCTTTATCATGAGATCCACCTCGCCTTGTTTTGGCTGGGTCGGCAATGTCTTTTTGTTCTCTTTTCTTCAGTCGTTCTTCTCACGTTCTTCTCGAATTCGAGAAGAACGTGAGAAGAACGAGTGTTTATTTCATTGATAACAAGCCTATTGTTATCCGACGGAAGCTTTGAGCTTCTCTGCATTCTCGGCCAGCTGGAGGGCTTCGATGCACTCCTCGATGTCGCCGTCCATGAAGGCGGGCAGGTTGTGCATCGACCAGCCGATGCGGTGGTCGGTGACGCGGCTCTGGGGGTAGTTGTAGGTGCGCACCTTCTCCGAGCGGTCGCCCGTGGCCACCATGGTCTTGCGTTTGGAGGAGAGTTCCTCCATGTATTTGTTGTACTCGCGTTCGTAGAGGCGGGTGCGGAGGATGGCGATGGCCTTCTCCTTGTTCTTGATCTGCGACTTCTGGTCCTGCATCGAGACGACGATGCCGGTGGGGATGTGGGTGAGACGGACGGCCGAATAGGTGGTGTTGACGCACTGGCCGCCGGGGCCGCTGGCGCAGAAGGTGTCGATGCGCACGTCGTTCATATTCAGTTCCACGTCGAACTCCTCGGCCTCGGGCAGCACCACCACGCCGGCGGCGGAGGTGTGGATGCGGCCCTGCGTCTCGGTGGCGGGGACACGCTGCACGCGATGCACGCCGCTCTCATATTTCAGCAGGCCGTAGACGCCCTCGCCGGTGACGGTGAAGGTGATGTCTTTGTAGCCGCCGGCGGTGCCCTCGTTGAAGTCGGTCACCTCCACCTTCCAGTGCTTCTTCTCGCAATAGCGGGTGTACATGCGGAAGAGGTCGCCGGCGAAGATGCAGGCTTCGTCGCCACCCGTGCCGCCGCGTATCTCGACCACGGCGTTCTTCGAGTCGGTGGGGTCGGCGGGGATGAGCAGCAGGCGTATCTCGTCCTCCATCTTCTCACGGCGTTCGGAAGCTGTGGTCAACTCTTCCTTGGCCATGTCGCGCAACTCGGGATCCTTCTCTGTCTCCAGAAGCTCTTTGCACTCGGCGATGGTGTCGAGCAGGGCGGTGTAGTCGTGGTAGGCTTTCACCACGGGTTGCAGGTCTTTGTAATCTTTCGAGAGCTTGACATAACGTTTCATGTCGGCTGTGACCTGCGGGTCGTTCATCTGGCTTTCTATCTCGCAATAGCGGTCGTAGATGGCTTTCAGTTTGTCTAGCATTATGTGTATGTTTTATCGTTTAATGCGTTTGTCGATCATTTGGTTGAGGGTAGGGCTGACGCGCCAGGCGTAGACGGCGACCAGCAGGGCGGCACCCATCACGAGTGTCTTGAGTGCGGCATCGGCCAATAGTGTGATGTGTGACGGGTGATGTGTGATGAGGGGAGTGAGCAGGGCGGTCCACAGTGCGTTGAGGGCGAAGACGGCGGCCATGAGCGCCATCACCTTGAGCTGTGCCGTCGAGAAGAGGCATACCCGCAGCCGCCGCCAGAGGTAAGTCAGCAGGGCGGCGAAGTAGAGCAGGTAGGAGAAGAGCGTCGCGGCGGCCGAGCCGTCGATGCCCCACAGGCTGATGAGCCATGTGTTGAGGCCGATGGCGCTCAGCGTCAGCAAGGCGATGAAAAGCAGTGCCCGCGAGTAGTGGCGTGAGTAGTTGAGTACATCGGTGGCGATGGAGAACGACGAGTTGAACACTTTGGCCAGGCCCATGATGAGCACCACCCCCACACCGCCGGCATAGCTGGCGCCGTTGGGGATGAAGGCGTAGAGTGTGTCGAGGTTGATCCAGATGACGTAGAAGATGGTGAGGCTCACCAGCAACTGGTGCAGGCTGACCTGCCGTGTGAGGCGGTTCACCTCGTCCCAGTTGCCTTCCTTCACGGCCGTGGCCACCACAGGACGTGAGATGGCGCCCAGCGAGCGGTAGGGCACTTCGACCACATTGGCGATATAGCTGGCGATGGCGTAGACACCGGTCAGGGCGGCTCCCGCTTTGGCACCGAGGAAGAGCGAGTTGATGAGCGGTATGTTGCCCGCCAGCACCGTGGCTGTCATGAAGAACGTGTAGCGCCCTGTTTCGCGGATGCGCTCACGCGTGAAGAAGCTACGGTCGAAGCGGAAGACGCTGAGGTCGAATTTCACGATACGCAGCAGGTAGAACAGGTTGAGCAGCATGGCCAGGGCATAGCTTCCGCAGAAGAGCCACACAAACACGTCGAGCGAGATGAGACGGTAGCCGTAGAGCAGGTAGGCGCCCAGGTTGAAGACACGGATGCCCACTTCGCGCACCATCTTGGGCACCGTGATGCGCATCAGCACCGACGCGTTGGTCTCGAACACCGTCATGTACAGCGCGAAGAAGGTGAGCATCGGCAGCAGGTAGAAGTAGTCGGCTATCAAGGGCGACTTCACGCTGTAGAGTTCCACCAGCGGGCCGTGGAAGGCCAGAAGCAGTATTCCTACCAGCAGGAATCCCGCCAGGGGCAGCAGCAGCGAGAGGCCGAACACGCGGGTGCCATAGTGGGGAAAGAAACGCACCGTCGAGGCGTTGGTGCCCAGCTGTGCCAGACAGCTGAAGAGCATCGCCGCATCGACCATCACGCGGGTCAGGCCCACTTCCTCCTCGGTCAGGTAGCGCGTCAGGACGAAGAAGGTGATGACGAATCCTATCGCCACCCCCAGGTAGTTGGCCAACGCTCCTTTGATGCTCTGCCGTGCTATGACACCCATGCAGTCTTCCTTGTTTTTACATTATAAAACCTAACTCTAACGGAAGTGCCCCCTTTTTATTGTACAATAGTTAAAATAATCATGCAACAGTCCGCTCGCGTTGTCCCGCGGGGCCTTTTTTTTGACGCACCGAAGTCCGATTTGGAAAATATTCGTAAATTTGCATCCTGAAAATGAGACACTACGCACTGATAGGCCGCTCGCTAATACATTCGTATTCAAAGCAGTTGTTCGACTCGCAGCATTTTGCCGACGCCGACTACCGGCTCTGTTCCATGCCTTCGGTTGAAGGTCTGCGCGAGTGGGTGCGGAGTGAAGACATCAGTGGATTTAACGTCACCAACCCCTATAAGCAGGCCGTACTGCCGCTGCTCGACGAGCTGAGCCCCGACGCCCGCGCCATCGGTGCTGTCAACTGCGTCTGTGTTCGGGACGGCCGTCTGATAGGGCACAACACCGACGCCCCGGCTTTCCACGACACGATTCAAGCAATCAGACAATCAGACAATCATGCAATCGGCCAGGCTTTCATCCTCGGTACCGGCGGCGCCGCCCGCGCCGTCGCCTATGCCCTCGGGCAGCTGGGTGTCCCCTGCACCTTTGTCAGCCGTCATCCCGAACTCCACCCCGGCGCCATCGGCTACGACCAGCTCTCCACCTTCAATTCTCAACTTTCAACTTTGATTGTCAACGCCACACCGGTGGGGACCTATCCCGATGTCGACCGCTCGCCTCTCAACATCTCCGACCTCCGGCTTCCGACCTCCGGCTTCTATGTCTACGACCTGGTCTATAACCCGTCGCCCACCCTGCTCATGCGGCAGGCCGTCGCGGCTGGTGCCACGGTGTGCGACGGCATGGCGATGCTCCGCCGCCAAGCCGAACTCAGCTGGCAGTTGTGGGAATTGAAATAGAGAAAGAGCTCCCTTCCTTGCGGACACGGCCGCCGTGTCCCTACTGCCGCAACACCAACTGCAATTGTTCGTCACCGCTGCGGGCGCGCAGCCATGACTGCAGTTGCTCAAGGTCCACATGCGGCGCGTTGTCGTCACCATCGGCTATCTTCACCAGCGCCACTGTCTCGCCGCCCACGCGGCCCACGGCAATCGACTCCACCTCGGGGAAGAGGATATCGGCCTCGTCGGCCACATGTGCCGAGAGGGTGTCGTAGCGTGTATACTCCTCGAGTTGGCGTGCCAGCACTGCCGTACGGCTTTCCGAGGCGGCCATCTCGCTGTTGAATCGCGCCGCCAGTTCGGCGTCGGCACCTTGTATCACTTCGAGGGCCATCGACTTTAATCCGTAGTAGCCCATGCGGCTGCGGGCCTCGCTCACCTCGGCGTCGCTGATGTTGCGCCCCACGGCCACCACGCGCAGCGTGTCGTGTTCCACAGCGCGGCCGATGATCTGGGTGCCGCTCTGGTGCAGTTCGCGTTCGACAAACGACGCCACATTGCGCTCGAAGATATTCTTCCGCACAATGCTGACTGTCATCACGGCTGCCGGGATGAGCGTGATGACCAGGATGACGGTGATCACTCTGCGGCCGTATTGCAGCCGCTCGGGCGGCAGCGTGCTCAGCGTATGGAAACGTAGGAACTTCACCCCCAGGAAGGTGGCTACGGCGATAAACACGGTGTTGATGAAAAACAGATAGAAAGCGCCGAAGAAGTAGCTCCACTGCGCGGTGGCCAAGCCGTAGCCGGCGGTGCAGAGTGGTGGCATGAGGGCTGTGGCGATGGCCACGCCGGGGATGACCTGCCCCTTGCTCTTGGTGGTCAGCGCCAGCACGCCGGCGGCGCCGCCGAAGAAGGCTATCAGCACGTCGTACAGGCTTGGCGACGTGCGAGCCAGCAGCTCGCTCCGTGCCTCGTTCAAGGGCGAGATGAGGAAATAGACCGTCGCTGTCACCACCGAGATGAGAGTCGCCACGCCGTAGTTCTTCAGCGCCCGCTTCAGCAGGTCGAAGTCGCCGATGCCTACGCTCAGGCCCATGCCGATGATGGGACCCATCAGGGGTGAGATGAGCATGGCGCCGATGATGACCGCCGTCGAGTTGACATTCAGTCCCAGCGAGGCAATCATGATGGCGCACATCAGAATCCACAGGTTGGTGCCGCGGAACTCTACGCCCGCGCTCACCTGCCCCACCACCTGCCGCTCGTCCTCCTTGTCACTCAATAGGTTGAAGTAGTATTTCAGGCTTTTCCCAATGTTGCGTATATTCAGCTTCATGTTGCAATTCTGTTTTGAAACGAGTAACGCCGAAGTCCTTATTTTATTGCACCTTATAAGTATTTTCTTCTGCGTGCAGGCGACCGATGGACCAGTGACGACCCTCGGCGTGCGTTCCAGGCCCGCTGGCACCTATGTGCTGAGGATAAATACCGTCGTTGGTCTCTTCTTTAAGAAACTTGTATTGTGGTAATCTGTAAGTATCAGTGTGTTACAAACGGTGGGATAATTATTTTCACCATTTATGGTGATTATATAGAATTTATTTTGTATCTTTGCAGGCACTTATTATAAGAAAGACATCAATCAATATTAATCTTATAACATTAAAATTATGGCATTTAAAGGACAAATCATCATCGATACCGAGCGCTGCAAAGGCTGCGGAGTCTGCGTACCCGTCTGCCCGATGAAGTGCATCGCGTTGTCGAAAAATGTAAACGGTAAGGGTTACAACTACACCGAGACCGTGAATGACAGTTGCATCGGCTGCGCCAGCTGCGCCATGGTGTGCCCCGACGGCGTGATTTCCGTTTACAAGAAAAAGATTTAAAAGAAAGAAAGGAATACTATGGCAAGAGAACTTCAACTGATGAAGGGCAATGAAGCTATTGCCCGCGCAATGATTGCCAGCGGATGTGACGGATACTTCGGCTATCCCATCACGCCGCAGAGCGAAGTTATGGAA
>JAEEGG010007112.1_pt1 | contig 25989 bp, 23 predicted proteins | sample 9134161 | NCBI WGS metagenome assembly JAEEGG01 (sample SAMN16246543, study PRJNA631951) | gut metagenome | biome: gut microbiome; feature: rumen; material: CR-attached | host: Bos | place: Iran: Karaj | collected 2018-10 | reverse complement strand
CACGGGCACGCCCCTCGAAGGTGCCACGGTGAAGACCCTCTCTTCGACCGCTTTCGACAGCAAGACAGGCACGCTGACGCTCAACTTCTCGACCGACCTCTCCGCCATCGAGGCCGGCAAGCCCTACATCGTGAAGTGGGACAAGCCCGACACCTACGTGGCCTACGACGGCACGAACGCCACGACGTGCAGCGACCAGGTGAACCCCGTCTTCAGCGGCGTGACCATCGTGAACACCACCTCTGATGTCGAGACCAACGAGCTGGCCTTCCGCGGCATCTTCTCGCCCTTCGCCATCGAAGGTGAGAACCGCTCCATGCTCTACCTCGGCAGTGGCAACAATCTCTACTATCCCAGCAAAGCGATGACCATCGGCGCCTTTCGCGCCTTCTTCCAGCTGAACGGCATCACCGCCGTCGACCCCGCCAACGGCATCCGCAGCTTCGTGGTCAACTTCGGCGATGACACCAACGGAATAACTGAAGCGGAAGCAAATTCTTCATTCTTCACTCTTCACTCTTCATTCCAAGGCTGGTTCACCCTCGACGGCCGCCGCCTCGCCGGCAAGCCCACCGCTGGCGGACTGTATATCCATAATGGAAGGAAGGTTGTGATTAAGTAGAAATTGGTGTCCGAAGGGACGGCCTGAAAGGCCGTTTCTCGGACACCAATAATCCACAATCGGTCGTTAGACTCAGAAAAGAAACAAATTGGCACTAATTAGGGAAAGTTTCCTGCCGAGAAACCTTTGGTTTCCTGCCGAGAAACCGATGGTTTCTCGGCAGGAAACTTTTAAAACCCATGCAGCCTTGAAACTGCAGGATTCTCACATGGATAGAAATCCATGGCGGGCAAGGTGATAGACTAAATCCCTAATTGTTTTTATTTGTTTTTCTTGTTTTTATTGTTTTTTTCTCAGTCCGCTTCGCGGAACAAACTGACCTAATTAGCGGCGCAACGATGTCTTTTCATCCGCACAGGCCGTAAATTATTTTCTATCATTCGTGGCATTTGTTGTTGAAAGGCAAAATTTATGAATCATTCGTGGCCATTCGTGGATATTCATGTAGCGTCGCAGACAGGAAGAACTTTTCTTTTTAAACACGAATGACCATCAATTTAACACACGCTCGGCTCAGCCACTTGCTAGCCTTTGCTGCCTAAGAGGTAACTTATTTTCCCCCCTTGCAAAGGGGGGGCAGGGGGGGATTACTTCTGCGCAGAAGAATCCCCCTCTAACTCCCCCTTTGCAAGGGGGAGAATTGAGTTACCTCAAGCCTTCCCCGACAAAGGAGTGGAGCCATGGCCTAAAAAATTTGGAGAAAAAGCGCTGTATCTGAAGAAAAAATCGTAATTTTGCGGCGATAACCAGATTGTCAATGCTTCAATCATGAAACTGAACTTCCATTTCCGCCCACAAGAGATACTGTCGAAAGACGGCCAGAGCTTCATCATACCCTTCATCCTCATCACGGTCTGCTTCGCCCTGTGGGGTGTTGCCAACGACATGAACGGCCCCGTTGTGAAGGCGTTCTCGAAGATTTTCTGCATGAGCGTGACCGAGGGCGCCCTGGTGACGGTGGCGTTCTACCTGGGCTATTTCGCCATGGCCTTCCCTGCCGCCCTCTTCATACAGCGCCACTCGTTTAAGTCGGGCATCATCGTGGGACTGTCGCTCTTTGCCATCGGTGCGCTGATGTTTCTGCCCGCCAAGCTGACAGGCATGTACCTCCCGTTCCTGCTGGCCTATTTCATCATGACCTGCGGCCTGTCGTTTCTTGAGACATCATGCAGCCCCTATATCTACTGCATGGGCAGTGAGCAGACAGCGGCGCAGCGCCTGAACCTGGCACAGGCGTTCAACCCCCTCGGCTGTCTGATAGGCATGTATATGGCCATGCACTTCATACAGGCGCGCATGAGCGCCATGCCCTCCGACGAGCGTCTGCTGCTGGGAGAGAACGAGTTTAACACGCTGAAGAGCCATGACCTGGGCATGCTCATCAGTCCCTACCTGGCCTTAGGTCTCGCCTGCCTCATCGTGCTGGTCCTCATCTACTTCTTGCGTATGCCGAAGGTGTGCGACCGTCGCTCGGGCAAAGGTCTGCGGCAGGCCCTGCGCGAGCTGTGGCATGTCAGGAGCTATCGTGAGGGCGTCGGCGCGCAGTTCTGCTATATGGGCGCTCAGGTGGGCTGCTGGACGTTTATCATACAATATGGTACGCGCGTGTTCATGCAGGAGGGCATGAACGAGAAGGCCGCCGAGATCCTGTCGCAGAAATACAACATCATGGCGGTGGTGCTCTTCTGCATCGGCCGCTTCGTCAGCACCTGGCTGCTGAGGTTTGTCAGCGCCAACCGTCTGCTGTCGGTGCTGGCCATCCTCGCCGCCGTGCTGGTGGGCGGTGTCATCTTCTTCCCCGACCGCAACGGCGTCTACTGCCTCGTGGGCATCTCGGCCTGCATGTCGATGATGTTCCCCACCATCTACGGCTTGTCCCTGCACGATGTGGGTGAGAATGTGAAGTTTGCGGGCGCCGGCCTTGTGATGGCCATCCTGGGCGGCTCGCTGTTCCCGCCGCTGCAGGCCATGATCATCGACTCCGACATTCTGGTGATGGGTCTGCCGAGCACGAACCTGTCGTTTATCATCCCCCTGGTGTGCTTCGCCGTCGTCGCCATCTACGGCCACCGGTGCTACGTGAGAGAGGTGAGAGAAGTAATAAGTAAGAAGTAAGAAGTGACGCGCAGCAATGTAATATTCGTTGTTTTAAAAAGCATATTGAGTATCACCTTTATTTGAAATAGAACGATGAAATTAGAAGATTTTGACGCCATCCGGCCTTTTGAGCCCGAGGAGCTGCCAGCAGCCTACGACCGTCTGGAGCAGGACATGCAGTTTCGCACCGTCGTGGCCTACCTCTACCCCCAAGTGCCCTTCGAGGCCATCATGCAGAAGATGCGGGGGTGCAAGACCTGTCTGGACTTCCAGAAAGCTTTCTGCTATCCATTCCTGAAAGAGCTGATGGCCAAGGCTTCAAAGGGCTTGGACATCGACACCGCGAGCATCGACCTGTCACGGCGCTACACCTTCGTGAGCAACCACCGCGACATCGTGCTCGACTCCGCCCTCTTAGACGTGCTCCTCATCGATGCGAAGTGCGACACCACGTGCGAGATAGCCATCGGCGACAACCTGCTGGCGGCGCAGTGGATCAAAGACATGGTGCGCATCAACAAGTCCTTCATCGTGCAGCGCTCGTTAGGCATCCGCGAGATGCTGGCGGCCTCGAAACGCATGGCGGAATACATGCACTACGTCATCAACGTGAAGCACGACAACATCTGGATAGCGCAGCGTGAGGGCCGTGCCAAGGACAGCGACGACCGCACGCAGCCCAGCATCCTGAAGATGATGGCCATGGGCGGCGAGGGCGACATCATCGAGCGGCTGAAGCAGCTGCACATCGTGCCCCTGAGCATCAGCTACGAGTACGACCCCTGCGACTACCTCAAGGCGCGCGAATTTCAGCTGAAGCGCGACGTGCCAGGATGGAAGAAGACCAAACAGGACGACGTGGAGTCGATGCGCACCGGCATCATGGGCTACAAGGGCCATGTGCACTACCACTGCGCGCCCTGCATCGACGACTGGCTCGACACCCTGCCCCACGACATGCCCAAGGGTGAGCTGTTCGACACCGTGGCAGCTCACATCGACCAGGAGATACACCGTCACTACCGTCTCTTCGCCTGCAACCGCGTGGCGGCAGGAGCCGAGTGCACTGATGAGGAGAAAGCCGTTTTCAGCCATTTCATCGAAGAACGGCTGGCGAAGATACAGCTCAACCAACCCGACACTGCCTTCCTGCGCGAGCGCCTCATCACGATGTATGCCAATCCTTACCGTAACTATTTAAGGAGTTAAAGGAGTTAAAGGAGTTAAAGGAGTTAAAGGAGTTAAAGGAGTTAAAGGAGTTAAAGGAGTTAAAGGAGGCGATTTGGAGTTAAAGGAGTTAAAGGAGTTAAAGGAGTTAAAGACAATAGTTTTGCCATGGATTTCAACCTAAAGATACATTATCTCTACGGCACTTTAGCCATGCTGCTGATGGCGGCGTGCACCATCGACGCGTATGACAAGGGCGAGGGCGAATACTCGCTGCTGACGGCCGAGATGGCCGACATCACCGTGGGCAGCGACAAATACACCACGTCCGTAGTGACCGACCTCGGCGAACAGCTGCATCTGACGAAGCCATACACGGTGAAATGGATGGAAAAGGGCGACACCACCTACCGCGCACTGGTGTACTACAAGCTGCTGAACGACAGGAAGGCAGAGATAGTGAGCATGAGCAAGGTGGGCGTACTGGTGCCGCACGAGCTGAAAGAAAAGGACGGCAAACCGCAGGAAGCGATGAAGACCGACCCGGTGTATGTGGAGAGCATCTGGATGAGCAAGAACAAGAAATATGTGAACATGCGGCTTCGCCTGCTGACTGGCACGTCGGAGGATGAGAAGGCGGTGCAGACCGTAGGCATGATACGCGACAAGGCGAACAGCAGCAGCGACCATGACTACATCATGCTCTACCACGACCAAGGCGGACAGCCCGAGTACTACTCCACGACGGCCTTCATCAGCATACCGCTCGACGAGGTGAAGACCGACACGCTGACCATCGCCGTGAACACCTACGACGGCCTGCTGACACGCACGATGGTGGATTTATAATAAAGGAGTTAAAGGAGTTAAAGGAGTTAAAGGAGTTAAAGGAGTTAAAGGAGGCGATTTGGAGTTAAAGGAGTTAAAGGAGTTAAAGACAATAGTTTTGCTATGGATTTCAACCCAGAGACAAAGGGCGTTGTTGGTGAAATAACAAAATGATTATCCGCAATTACCCGATAGTGCGCACGCCAATATAGAAACAAACCGACTCCTCATAAGAATGTATCATGATAGAAACAAGTAAGGCTTGCGGTAACACAATTCTCCCCCTTGCAAAGGGGGAGTTAGAGGGGGATCCATCTGCGCAAAGTTTCATCCCCCCCTGCCCCCCCTTTCCAAGGGGGGGAATTAGTTACTTTTGCGGCAGCACGTGTTTGTGGGCGAAGAAGGGGCAGCAAAAAACATTAATGACATTACAGCCCCCCACCCCTACCCCGCCCCGTAAGGGCTGGGTTCAAGAGGGGAGTTCCTTAGGGAGTCCCTACCGCGAATGACGGCTTTTCATGGAAAGCCATATGTCTTTAACTCCCTTAATCCCCTTAAGTCATATGTCTTTAACTCCTTAAAAAACTCCTTTAACTCCCTTAATCCCCTTAAGTCATATGTCTTTAACTCCTTTAACTCCTTTAACTCCTTTAACTCCTAAAAAAATGCAAAACTTGAATAACAAAGAAAAAGAATGAAAAACGAATTGACTATTGTGAAAGTGGGCGGTGCCGTGGTGGAAGACGAGGCACAGCTGGCGCAGCTTCTAAGCGATTTCATCGCTATTCAGGGGCCGAAGATACTGGTGCACGGCGGCGGCCGCCGCGCCACGAAGATGGCTGAGCGCTTAGGCATCGAGACAAAGATGGTGGAAGGGCGTCGCATCACCGATGCCAATATGCTGGAGGTGGTGACGATGGTCTACGGGGGGCTGGTGAACAAACACGTGGTGGCCTGCCTGCAGGCCCTGGGCGCCGACGCCATCGGCCTGACGGGTGCCGATGCCGACATCATCCGCTCGGTCAAGCGGCCGCCCGTGGCCCTCGCTGCCAGCCCGTCATCGCCCGTCGACTTCGGCTTTGTGGGCGATGTCAAGAAGGCTGACGGCGCAAAAATCGCCCGTTTCATCGATGCCGGAATGATTCCTGTCATTGCACCGCTGACGCACGACGGACAGGGGAACATGCTCAACACCAATGCCGACACGATGGCCTCGGAGACAGCCACAGCCTTGGCCGCGCTCTACGACGTGACGCTGGTCTTCGCCTTTGAGAAGGCCGGCGTGCTGAGTAACCCCGACGACGACACATCGGTCATCGGCACCATCACCGCCGCCGACTTCGACCGCCTGAAGGCCGACGGCACCATCAGCGGCGGCATGCTGCCCAAAATCAGCAACGCGCTTGCCGCCATACAGAAGGGCGTCAAGCGCGTCGTCATCACCAGTGCACAGGCCATAGGGAAGAGCGGCGGCACCACCATTGTGGCTTAGCCCTGCTCCAGCAGTTCCTTCAGCTTGAACACGGTGGTTTGTATCTTCTCGTGGTTGTCCATCAGCGAGACGTCGAGCTGATAGCGTGCCTTATTATAATAAGGTTCGCGCGAGGTGAGCTGTTCCTTGATGAAGGTGATGAGCTCGTCGGGCGTCTTGCCCTTCAGCAGCGGGCGCTCGGTCTTGCCCATGAGCAGATGCTCGTGTAGCACCTCGGGCGAGCAATGCAGATAGACCACCTGCGCCTGCTGGTTCATGTAGTCGATGTTGTCGTAGAAGCAGGGCGTGCCGCCGCCGCAGCTCAGCACGACGTTCTCAAACTCTGCCACCTCGTGCAGCATGTTGTGCTCGATGCGGCGGAAGCCCTCTTCGCCTTCCTCGCTGAAAATCTGCGGTATCTTTTTCCTTCGGCGGTTCTCGATATACCAGTCCAGGTCGTAGAAGTCCAGCCCCAGGTCTTTCGCCAGTGCACGGCCCACGGTGGTCTTCCCGGCACCCATATATCCGATGAGGATGATTCTTTTCATGCTCAGCCTTTTGATTCTTATGTAAAGTTTCCCCTTCTTTTCTTAGCGACGCCCCGCAAATATGCGGGGCACCCGACCGGTTTAATTCTTAATGAACGACATCGCCTCCTCGTAGCTCATCTCCCGCACGCGGTCGTGCATGGCCTTCGGCAGGCGGTAGTTCTTGCCCTTATAGCTGAGATAGGGGCCGTAGCGTCCGTTGAGAATCTCCAGGTCCAGGTCTTCGGTGAAAACGCGCAGGTGTTTGCGCTCTTCCTGATGGCGCTTCTCGTCGATGAGCTTCACGGCGTCAGCAATGGTGATCGACATGGGGTCCATATCCTTGGGCAGCGAGGCGTAGAGCTTCTTGTGCAGCACGTAGGGTCCGAAGCGTCCGGCACCGACGGTGACCGGCTCGCCCTCATACTCACCGAGCATACGCGGCAGGCGGAACAGCTCGAGTGCGTCCTCGAGGGTGATGGTATCCATGCTGAAATCCTTGGGCATGTGGGCAAAAACGGGCTTCTCCTTCTCGCCGGCATCGCCAATCTGCACCACGGGGCCAAAGCGTCCTATCTTCGCATAGACGGGCCGCCCGGTCTTCGGGTCCGTGCCCAGCAGATGCTCGCCGGCCTTGTGCTCCATGCGCTGGTTGATGGCCTTGTCGACGGTAGGCTCGAAGTCCTTGTCAAAGTCTTTCATCATCTTCTCCCACTTCACCTTGCCTTCGGCTATCTTGTCGAAGTCCTGCTCTACACGTGCAGTGAAGTTATAATCCATGATGGTGGGGAAATGCACCATGAGGTAGTCGTTGACGACGGTGCCAACGTCGGTGGGCAGCAGCTTGCCCTTCTCCGAGCCTGTTGTCTCCTTGCGTTTCTTGGTGAATATCTGCATCTCCTTCAGCGTGATGACGTCGTACTCGCGCTCCTCGCCTTTCTTGTCGCCCTTGGCCACATATTCGCGTTGCTGGATGGTGGAGATGGTGGGTGCGTAGGTCGACGGGCGGCCAATGCCCAGCTCTTCGAGCTTTTTCACCAGCGATGCCTCGGTGTATCGCTGCGGGCCCTGGCTATAGCGCTCGCTGGCGCTGATCTCCCGCCGTATGAGCACGTCGCCTTCCTTGAGCGGCGGCAGCACATGGGAGAACTCGTCGGGGCCCTGCTCCTCCTCGTCGTCGGTCGATTCGCGATAGACCTTGAGGAATCCGTCGAACTTCACCACCTCGCCCTGAGCCAAGAAGCGGTGAGCCGTCTTATCGTTGTTCACATTGTTGTGGTCGTTCACCACTTCTATCTCTACCGTCGTCTTCTCAATCTCGGCATCAGCCATCTGGCAGGCGGCGGTGCGCTTCCATATCAGCTCGTAGAGGCGGCGCTCCTGTGCCGTTCCCTCGATGGTGGGCTGGTCCATGTATGTGGGACGGATGGCCTCGTGGGCTTCCTGTGCGCCCTTCGAGCTGGTGTGATACTGGCGTACTTTCGAGTATGCTTCGCCATACTGCCGCGTGATCTCCTCCTTGGCCGTGTTGATGGCCAGGGCAGAGAGGTTGACCGAGTCGGTACGCATGTAGGTGATGCGTCCGCTCTCGTAGAGGCGCTGTGCCACCATCATGGTCTGACTGACGGTGAAACTGAGCTTGCGGGCGGCTTCCTGCTGCAGTGTCGACGTGGTGAAGGGGGGAGCGGGCGTGCGCTTCATGGGTTTCTTCTGCACGCTGCCCACCACGAAGGAGGCCTCCTTGCACTGCTCCAAGAAGTCCATCACCTCCTGCTCGTCCTTCAGGCGCTGCTGCAGCGTGGCCTTCACCTCGGAGGCTGAGCCGTCGGGATGGATGATGGCAAAGATAGCGGCCACACTGTAATAGCTCTCGCTCTTGAAAGACTGTATCTCGCGTTCCCGCTCGACGATGAGCCTCACGGCCACACTCTGCACACGGCCTGCCGAGAGGGCGGGCTTCACCTTGCGCCAGAGCACGGGCGACAGCTTGAAGCCTACCAGGCGGTCGAGCACACGACGTGCCTGCTGCGCATCGACCAGGTGCATGTCCAAGGTGCGGGGATGCTCGATGGCCTCCAGGATGGCAGGCTTCGTGATCTCATGGAAGACGATGCGCTTCGTCTTCGCCTCGTCCAGTCCCAGCACTTCGCACAGGTGCCAGCTGATGGCCTCTCCCTCGCGGTCTTCATCACTTGCGAGCCACACCTGACTGGCTTTCTTGGCCTGCGACTTCAGCTCGTTGACCAGCTTCTTCTTCTCTTCGGGAATCTCGTATTCGGGCTGCAGCGATTTCTCGTCGATGCTCAGCTCGTGCTTCTTCAAGTCACGGATATGGCCGTAGCTTGACATCACCTTGAAGTCTTCTCCAAGAAACTTCTCGATGGTTTTCGCCTTCGCAGGCGACTCAACTATGACTAAGTTCTTTTGCATATTCCTAACTGATGGTTATCATTTTGGGTTGCAAAAGTACGAATAAAGTTTGCTTACACATTATTAATAATAAAAGATTTTTGTTTTCTTAACTTTTTGCGGCGAGGGGTGGGGCTGAGAGGCGAGGGGTGGGGCTGAGAGGCGAGGGGTGGGGCTGAGAGGCGAGGGGCAGGGGCTGAGAGGCGAGGGGGGGGGCTGAGAGGCGAGGGGCAGGGGCGGTGCCCCTGCCTACGAGCAGCCACAATAGAAAAAAAGGGGAGATGGGGACGGTGGGGGAAAGGGCGTTTTTGTTCTTGGGGGGAGGCTTCGGGACGGCGCGGGCTTGAGACAGAAAAAGTCCGAAGGCTTCGGACACGTTGTCCGAAGGCTTCGGACTCGTCGTCCGAAGGCTTCGGACTGTTCGTCCGAAGGCTTCGGACAAAAAGGGCGAAAGGTCAAGAAAAATGACGGACAGCTCGTTTTGCCTTTAAACACGGACGTTTTCGCGAAGATGAGAGGCTATTCGCACTGGGCGTGAAGTGGCAGGAGTTTTACCACCTCCTCTAATGAGTTTGCCACGTGGATGTAGGAGTGCCAATCCTTGCGGGTGACACCCCGTGTGTGCAAATCGTCGAGACAGGCGATGAACGAGTCCCAGAAGCCTTTCATGTTGTAGAGGATGACCGGCTTGTGGTGATAATCGAGCGTGGCGGCAGCTGTGACAGTGAACAGCTCGTCGAGGGTGCCTATGCCGCCGGGCAAGGCAATGAACACATCGCTCTGGTCCATCATCAGCTGCTTGCGGTCGGTGAGGTCCTCTGTAGGGATATGCACGTCAAGGTAAGGGCTCAGCCTCCCCATGCGCTCCACAATGCGCGGCACCACGCCGATGACCCGCCCGCCATCCTCGTGAGCGGCCTTGCTCACGGCGTGCATCAACCCGGCGTCATGGCCTCCAAACACGATGGAATGGCCGTTTTTTGCGGCCCAACGCCCCAGCTCCTCCGCTAAGTCGAAGAAGACAGTATCAATCTGCCAATTGGCAGAGCAAAAAACACATAGTTTCATTGATTGCAAGAATTATGTCCATAAAAGAAATTGTGTGCAAAATTACAAAAAATAAAACGAATAATCTTCCGTAAATTATAAAAATTTCAGTAACTTTGCAGCCACGATGAAGACATTTGAAGAACTGGGCGTCAGCGCCGCCATCCGTCGCGCTATTGAGGAACTGGGATTTGTACAGCCCATGCCTGTACAGGAGGAAGTCATTCCCTTCTTGATAGAAGGAAAACGCGACGTCATCGCCTTGGCGCAGACCGGCACGGGCAAGACGGCCGCCTTCGGCATCCCGCTGCTGCAGCGCATAGACACTGGCAGCCGCGACACACAGGCGCTGGTGCTCTCGCCAACACGTGAGCTGTGCCTGCAGATCACCGACGACCTGCGTGACTTTGCCAAGTACATGGAGGGCGTGCACGTGGAGGCTGTCTATGGCGGAGCGGCCATCGAGCCACAGATGCGCGCCCTGAAGAAAGGCGCCAACATCATTGTGGCCACGCCCGGACGACTCATCGACCTGAAAAACCGCGGCTTCGCGCATTTAGAGAATGTGCGCACCATCGTGCTCGACGAAGCCGATGAAATGCTGAACATGGGTTTCTCGGACAGCATCAACGAGATATTCGAGTGCCTACCAGCCGAGCACGCCACGCTGATGTTCTCGGCCACGATGAGCCGCGAGGTGGAGCGCGTGGCGAAGAAGTATCTGAAAGACTATGAGACCATCGTCGTGGGCAGCCGCAACGAGGGCGCAGAGAACGTCAACCACATCTATTATATGGTGCAGGCGAAGGACAAGTACCTGGCCCTGAAGCGCATCGTGGACTACAACCCGAAGATCTTTGCCATCATCTTCTGCCGCACGAAGATAGAGACGCAGGAGATAGCCGACAAGCTCATCCGCGACGGCTACAACGCCGAGTCGCTGCACGGCGACCTCTCGCAGCAGCAGCGCGACCTGACGATGCAGAAGTTCCGCCAGCACCTCACGCAGCTGCTCGTAGCCACCGACGTGGCAGCACGCGGACTCGACGTCGACGACCTGACGCACGTCATCAACTTCGGCCTGCCCGACGACATTGAGAACTACACCCACCGCTCGGGCCGCACCGGACGCGCAGGAAAGAAGGGCACCAGCATCAGCATCGTGCACTCGAAGGAGAAGCACAAGATACGCAACATTGAGAAAGAGATAGGCAAGAAATTCCAAGAAGCGCCCATTCCATCGGCAGAAGAGATCTGCAAGAAGCAGCTCTACAAGGTGATGGACCAGATAGTGAAGACCGACGTTGACGACGACGAGATAGCACCGTTCATGCAGGACATCAGCCGCTATTTCGAGTACATGGACAAGGAGGAAATCATCAAGAAGATAGTGTCGATGGAGTTTGGCAAGTTCCTCGCCTATTATGCCGATGCGCCTGAGATAGAGGTAGTAAGTAGTAAGGAGGAAAGGAGTAAGGAGAAGCCGCAGAGCGACAAACAGAAGCGTATGAACAAAGCGCAGCCAGGCTACCACCGCCTGTTCATCAACCTGGGCAAGCGCGACGGCTTCTATCCCGGCGTGCTCATGCAGACGCTCAACCGCTATGTGGGCGGCCATCAGGAGGTGGGGCACATCGACCTTTTAGACACCATTTCTTACTTTGAGGTGCCCGAGAAAGACGCCAAGAAGGTGATGACCCAGCTCACGGGCATCCGCTACCACGGCCGTGTGGTGCGCTGCAACTCGGAAGAAGACAAAAACACCGATTTCACCGACAAAAAGCCGCATCGCGACGTGCAGCGCAAGGCCAAGCCCAAGCGTCCCTGGCGCGACGAGTGGAAAGACCTGATGAACGGCGGCCAGAAGTTTTTCAAAGGCTCCGAGCCCGATTTCAGCGAGGAAGGATGGGCACGGCGCAAGCCCAAAAAACGAGGATGAGGAAGAAACAGTTTAGCAGCCTAACATGGCGGCGGGGGTGATGCCCAGTGTGGTGCATAGCAGACGCGCTATCTTCAAGGTTGGCTCAGCCCGACCAGAGACGTAATCGTTGATGCGCGATGTGCTGACACCGATTTCCGTAGCCAGCTGCTTCTGGCTCATCTGCTTTTCTTCGAGCGAAAGCTGTATTAATTGTGCAACAGTCGGTTTTGCAATAGGGAAATGTTCTTTCTCGTAACCTATCACCACGTCTGACATCATGGTCAGTTCTATAGCATGGCGGTCATTGGCAGGCGTGTTATCGTCAACCATAGGCAACAGTTCTTCTATCCTTGTCAGCGCAAACTCGTATTGTTCTTTCGTAATCTTGCTCATAACCACTTATAGTTATATTGTTGATGCGTCTATCTTGTCGTATTCGCTGTGCGTACCTACAAAGCGTACGAAAATGTAACCTATTGTGAATTTTACCACAACGATCAATCGGTACCTATTTCCTCTGATGTTAAACACATAGTGCTGATTGCCTACGTAATCAGTCGCGGGGAAGTCAACCTTTATGTCCGACAGACTCTTCCACTGTGCTCTCTCCGCCATGTCATACCACCGTTCAAGAGCTGCCTGTGCATCTCCATGCCCTTCCGAGCAATAGAACTCTACCAGCCTTCTATGTGAAACTATCCTCATCTTGGGTGCAAAGGTACGCAATCATTTTGAAATACAAAACTTTTTCGCAAAATATTATTGAACATTGGGATTTTATAGGGCACTTTTGCTTTATTCGCACTTTTAGTTGTCAAGCCCACAAAGAAAAAACGGTTTTTCCTTTGCTTTTTCGCCACTTCTTCGTACCTTTGCAGCCACTATGAAGAAATGGACCATCGACGACGCCCGCGAGCTGTACAACATCAACGGCTGGGGCACCAGCTACTTCGGCATCAACGAAGAAGGCAACGTGTATGTAACTCCGTGTAAGGACTCCACGCAGATAGACCTGCGCGAGGTGATGGACGAGCTGCAACTGCGCGACGTCACCGCCCCGGTACTGCTGCGTTTCCCCGACATTCTGGACAACCGCATCGAGAAGACGTGGAGCTGTTTCAAGAAGGCCGCCGAGGAGTATGAGTACAAGGGCGAGAACTATGTGGTGTACCCCATCAAGGTGAACCAGATGCAGCCCGTGGTGGAGGAGATCATCTCGCACGGCCGCAAGTTCAACCTCGGTCTGGAGGCCGGCTCGAAGCCCGAGCTGCACGCCGTCATCGCCATGCAGTGCCAGAGCGACAGCATCATTGTGTGCAACGGCTACAAGGACCAGAGCTACATCGAGCTGGCCCTGCTGGCGCAGAAGATGGGCAAGCATATCTTCATCGTGGTGGAGAAGATGAATGAGCTGGAGATCATTGCCCGCGTGGCCAAGCAGCTGAACGTGAGGCCCAACATCGGCATCCGCATCAAGCTGGCCAGCAGCGGCGCCGGCAAGTGGGAGGAGAGCGGCGGCGACGCCTCGAAGTTCGGACTCACCAGCGCCGAGCTGCTCGAAGCCTTAGAGATGCTCGACAAGAAAGACATGCGCGACTGTCTGCGCCTCATCCACTTCCACATCGGCTCGCAGATTACGAAGATACGCCGCATACAGACGGCCCTGCGCGAGGCCTCGCAGTTCTACGTGCAGCTGCACAAGATGGGCTACAACGTGGACTTCGTGGACTGCGGCGGCGGGCTGGGCGTCGACTACGACGGCACGCGCTCGCCATCGTCGGAAAGCTCCGTCAACTACTCGATACAAGAGTATGTCAACGACTGCATCTACACCTTTGTCGACGCAGCCAACAAGAACGGCATCACCCACCCCAACATCATCACCGAGAGCGGACGCTCATTAGCCGCCCACCACAGCGTGCTCGTCATCGACGTGCTGGAGACGGCCTCCCTGCCCGAGATGCCCGAGGAGTTTGAGCCCGACGAGAACTCGCACCAGCTGGTGAAAGACCTCTACGAGATATGGGACAACCTCTCGCCGCGCAATGTCCTCGAGGACTGGCACGACGCAGAGCAGATACGCGAAGAGGTGCTCGATCTGTTCAGCCACGGCATCGTAGACCTGAAGACGCGTGCCGAGGTGGAGGCGATGTACTGGAGCGTGTGCCACGAGATTCACGCCTTAGCCAAGGGGCTGAAGCACATACCCGAAGAGCTGATGAAGATTGACAAGCTGCTGGCCGACAAATACTTCTGCAACTTCTCGCTGTTCCAGAGCCTCTCAGACTCGTGGGCCATCGACCAGGTGTTCCCCATCATGCCCATCCAGCGGCTGGACGAGCGCCCCACGCGCAACGCCACCATCCAGGACATCACCTGCGACTCGGACGGCAAGATAGCCAACTTCACCACCAACCGCCACAACACACACTCGCTGCCGGTGCACGCCCTGAAGAAGAACGAGGACTACTACCTCGGCGTCTTCCTCGTGGGAGCCTATCAGGAGATACTCGGCGACATGCACAACCTCTTCGGCGACACCACCGCCGTGCACATCAGCGTGAAGGACGGCGGCTACCACATCGACCAGATCATAGACGGCGAGACCGTGGAGGAAGTGCTGGAATACGTTCAGTATAACCCGAAGAAGCTGGTGCGCCAGCTCGAGGTATGGGTGACGAAGAGCGTGAAGCAGGGCAAGATTTCCCTGGACGAAGGCAAGGAGTTTCTCTCCAACTATCGCAGCGGCCTTTACGGCTATACCTATTTAGAATAAGATGAAAGGAAACAAATTCTTCAGGAAGTTTGCCAGCTGGCCCCTGTGGCTGAACCTGTTGGGCATGGTGGCCTTCGTGGTGATGGTCTTCGTAGGCCTGAAGTGGTGGCTGCTGGAGTACACCCACCACGGCGAAGGCATCGAGGTGCCCGACCTCTACGGCAAGAACTACCTCGAAGCCAAAGAGGCCGTGGCCGACTTGGGGCTGCGCATCGAAGCCAACGACTCCACGTACATCAAGGAGATGCCTGCGGGCAGCATCGTTGTGCAGTCGCCCGGCAAAGGCTTGAGCGTGAAGGAAGGCCGCATCATCTACGTCACCATCAACTCGCTCACCATCCCCCGCGTCAAGATTCCCGACATCGTGGACAACTCCAGCTATCGTGAGGCCATCGCCCGGCTGCAGGCCCTCGACCTCCGCCTGCTGCCGCCAAAGCTCATCGACGGCGAGAAGGACTGGGTCTACGGCATCAAGCTGGACGGCCGTGACCTGCACGCCGGCGACATGGTGGCACGCGAGTCGCAGCTGGTGCTCGTCATCGGCAACGGCTCATGGGACGAGCTGGGCGGCGAAGACTATTTCGAGCTGCCGCCGTTGGAGGGCGACCTCACTACCGATGACGGGCTGATGCCCATAGACGAGGCTTACGGCGAAGAAGACGACTTCGTGCCCGTTGACCCGAGTGAACTGGAAGATTTCTAAGCGATGGACATGGCATCTGACATAGACTACGACGAGCTGCTCGGCGATGACGAGCTGGCCGAACTGGTGGACGACGACGCAACGGCCGCCGACGGTGACGGCCAGCTATACGAGCACCTGCGCATAGAGGTGGACCGCGGACAAGTGCCGCTGCGCATCGACAAATACTTGACCGAGCACACGCAGCACTCCAGCCGCAACCGCATCCAGCAGGCCGCTGAGGGAGGATTCCTTTTTGTCAACGACCGTCCCGTCAAGAGCAACTATAAAGTTCGCGCCGGCGACATCATCAGCCTGCGACTCACGCGCCCGCACTTCGACACTACCATCGTACCCGAAGAGATGCCCCTCGACGTGCGCTACGAAGACGACGACCTGATGGTCATCTACAAGCCGGCCGGGCTGGTCGTGCATCCGGGCTGCGGCAATTTCCACGGCACCCTCGTCCACGCCATTGCGTGGCATCTGCGCAACCTGCCTACTTATGACCCCAACGACCCGCAGGTGGGCCTGGTGCACCGCATTGACAAGGACACCAGCGGACTGCTGGTCGTGGCCAAGACCCCAGAGGCAAAGTCGAACCTGGGCAAGCAGTTCTTCCATCACGAGACACACCGCAGCTACGTGGCACTGGTGTGGGGCAACTTCGTGGAGGACGAGGGCCGCATAGAGGGCAACATAGGCCGCGACCCGAAGGACAGGCTGCGCATGGCGGTCTTCCCGCCCGACAGCGACACGGGCAAGCCCGCCGTCACCCACTACAAGGTGCTGGAGCGCTACGGCTACACCACGCTGGTGGAGTGTCGGTTGGAGACAGGGCGCACCCACCAGATACGTGCACACATGAAGCACATCGGCCACCCGCTCTTCGCCGACGAGCGCTACGGCGGCTGCGAGATTCTGCGCGGCGAGCGCACCGCCTCCTACAAGGCATACGTGCAGAACTGCTTCAAGCTCTGCCCCCGCCAGGCCCTGCACGCCCAGACGCTGGGCTTCGTCCATCCCGCCACAGGCCAGCAGATGGACTTCACCAGTCCCCTACCCGACGACCTGCAGGCCCTCGTCGACAAGTGGCGCCGCCGCCTCAACGCCCCATAAGTCCCATAAGACCCATAAGACCCATAAGTCCCATAAGACCCATAAGACCCATAAGACCCATTTGACCTAATAAAAAACACACACCATGAAACAGCAAAAACGCACCATAGCCATCGTCTGCGGTGGCGACAGCAGTGAGCACGACGTCTCACTGCGCTCAGCCCAAGGTCTCTACTCCTTCTTCGACAAGGAGCGCTACAACGTATATGTCGTCGAGATGAAAGGCACCGACTGGCAGGTAGACCTGCCCGACGGCACCACCTCGCGCGTGAAGATGCACGACTTCTCTTTCCGCGAAGGCGGCAAGACACAGCATTTCGACTACGCCTACATCACCATCCACGGCACGCCGGGCGAGAACGGCATCCTGCAGGGATACTTCGAGCTGCTCCACATACCCTACAGCACCAGCAACGTGCTGGTGGAAGCCATGACCTTCGACAAGTTCGTGCTGAACCAGTATCTGAAGGGCTACGGCGTCAGAGTGGCCGAGAGCGTGCTGGTGCGCCGTGGCCAGGAGCAGCAGCTCGACGAGCAGAAGATAGTGGAGGCCGTGGGCATGCCGTGCTTCGTGAAGCCGGCCTGCGACGGCAGCAGCTTCGGCGTGAGCAAGGTGAAGCACCCCGACCAGCTGGCCGCCGCCATGCGCGTGGCGATGATGGAGAGCGACGAGGTGATGATTGAGTCGTTCCTCGAGGGCACCGAGATCACCGTAGGCTGCTACAAGACGAAGACGAAGAGCGTGGTGTTCCCCGTCACCGAGGTGGTGACAAAGAACGAGTTCTTCGACTACGACGCCAAGTACAACGGACAGGTGGAGGAAATCACGCCCGCCCGCATCCCCGCCGAGCAGGCAGAAAGGGCACAGCAGCTCACCTCAGCCATCTACGACATCCTGCACTGCAACGGCATCATCCGCATCGACTACATCATCTCGCCCAAGGGTGACATCTCCATGCTCGAGATCAACACCACGCCCGGCATGACTGCCACCAGCTTCATACCTCAGCAGGTGAGAGCCGCCGGCCTGTCGATCACCGACGTGCTAACCGAAATCGTGGAGAACCAGTTTTAACGCACATCATTCCGCAAGAGGAATGACATTACAAACAAACAAAACACAACGACGACCATGAAAAGACATCTGCTGACGGCTGCCATCGCCCTGATGGCCATCACCGCAACCGCACAGGACAACGACTTGAGCATAGAAGCACAGCTGCGCACACGCGGCGAGCACAACAACGGTGCCCTCACACCGCGCACAGAAGGCAGCCAGGCCGCCAACTACATCAGCGATAGGGCGCGCCTGTCATTCGATTTCAAGCGCAACGACCTGCAGCTGAGGGCATCGGTCCAGCACGCCGGGATGTGGGGCGACGACGACATCAGAAAGACTAACGGAAAAGCCACCGTCAGCGAGGCATGGGCGAAGATGGTCTTCGCCGACCATTTCTTTGCCCAGATAGGACGGCAGGAACTGTCTTACGACGACGAGCGCATCCTGGGCGAACAGGACTGGGACATGACGAGTTTCAGCCATGACGCGCTACGCCTGGGCTACGAGGACCATCAGCACCGCCTGCATCTCATCCTGGCCATGAACCAGAAACAGGCCAACCGTGGCGACTACTACGACGGCGCCATGCCTTACAAGAACATGGCGGGGCTGTGGTATCACTACAAGGCCGAGACCATGCCGCTGGGCGTGTCGCTGCTGGCGCTGAACTTAGGCTTTGAGCGCGGCAATGAAGGCCACGGACGTACCAACAACCTGCAGACCTTCGGCACCGACATCACCTTCCAGCCGAGCGCATGGGACGTGCACGCCGCCTTCTACTATCAGATGGGAAAGACGGCCATACGCAAGGTGCAGGCCTACATGGCTTCAGGCAGCGTCGGCTACTCATTCGCTCCGGAGCTGAAGGTCAGCGCCGGCTACGACTATATGAGCGGCAACGATACCGGCAAGCAGGACTGGAACGCCTTCAATGCGCTCTACGGATCCTACCACAATTTCTTCGGCGCCATGGACATCTTCGGCAACACGCTCTCGCTGGGACTGCAGGACATCAAGGGCAGCGTCGCATCGCAAATCTGCGACAGGCTGCACCTGGCACTGAACTACCATTACCTGATGACCGCTCAGCAGTTGGGCAACTACCAAAAAAGTCTTGGCCATGAGCTGGATGCACAACTCACGGCCAAGATAAAAGAGGATGTCACACTGACGCTGGGCTATTCCGCCATGCTCAACACAGAGACGATGGACCAAGTAGCCGGCGGCAGCCACAAAGCCTGGCAAGACTGGGCCTGGATACAGCTGAACATCAGCCCCAGCGCGCTCTTCCTGTCAAAGTGATTCTTACTTTAATAGGAGTTAAAGGAGTTAAGGGAGATAAAGGAGTTAAAGGAGTTAGAGGCAAATGACTCTCGATGAAAAGCCTTATGATTATCCGCATGTAGCCGATGGACGCCTTTGCTGTCATGTTCTGTTTCCTACATTACCGGACTAACACATAGCAGCCGCAAAGGTAACTCATTCCCCCCCTTGTAAAGGGGGGGGGCAAGGGGGAATTCACTCTGCGCAGATGGATCCCCCTCTAACTCCCCCTTTGCAAGGGGGAGAATGAAAACACATAGCAGCCGCAAAGGTAACTCATTCCCCCCCTTGTAAAGGGGGGGCAGGGGGGGGATTCACTCTGCGCAGATGGATCCCCCTCTAACTCCCCCTTTGCAAGGGGGAGAATGAAGTTACTGCAAGCCTTTGCTTGTAACTGTCATGGTACATTCTCAGGTGGAGTCGGCTTGCTCCAATATGTACGGGCACACTATCGGGTGATTGCGGATAATCATAAAAGCCTTTGTCTCTGCGTTGAAATCCATAGCAAAGTATTGTCTTTAACTCCTTTAACTCCCTTAATTCCTTTAACTCCAAAACTTGCGAAAGTTGAATTACTTCAACAAAAGTCTTTAACTCCTTTAACTCCAAAACTTGCGATAACGGGGCGACAGCATCAATCGTGTGATACTGTCGCCCCGTCGGTGTTTATCATCAGATATCAGATAACGTGCAACACGCCCATGGCGTAGAGCAGCGCATAACCCAGCACCATCGAGATGATGCCCACGATGATGCCAATGCGCGCCATCTCCTTCTGCTGCACCAGGTTGGTGGCATAGGCCAACGCATTGGGAGGCGTCGAGATGGGCAGCACCATGGCGCTCGACGAGGCGATGGCCACACCGATGAGCACCGTCGACGTGCCACCGATGGCATCGAGCTTGTCGCCCATGGCCGAGCACACCACCACGAGGATGGGCATCAGCAGGGCAGCGGTGGCCGAGTTGGAGATGAAGTTGGAGAGCAGGTAGCAGATGATGCCCGAGAGGATGAGGATGAACAGCGGTGAGAAGTCGCCGAAGGGGATGCTCTTCACGGCCAGCGCTGCCAAGCCCGACTGGTTGAGGCCATAGCCCAGGGCGAAACCGCCGGCCACCATCCAGATGACGCTCCAGTTGATCTCCTCCAAGTCCTTACGGCTGACGATGCCCGCCATGGAAAAGACCACAAAGGGAATGAGCGCTACAGTATAGCTGTTGATGCCCGTCACAGAGTCGAGCAGCCACAGCAGAACGGTGACGATGAACGTGATGATGACAATCTTCGACTGCAAGCCCTTCTTCATGCCGCCCTCAATGTTCAGCTCGATGGTCTTCTGAGTGAAGGGGAACATTTTCTTCAGCAGCATCCAGCCGATGAACAGCAGCAGGACCACCAAGGGCACCATGAACATCATCCACTGTCCGAAGCCCAGGCCGAGGTTCAGGCCCTCCGGGTCGTTCAGGTATTTCAGGGCTATCGTGTTCGGCGGCGTGCCGATGGGCGTACCCATGCCGCCGAGGTTGGCAGCCACGGGAATACTCAGCGCCAGGGCGATGCGGCCCTTGCCCTCAGGCGGCAGCTGCTTGAACACTGGGGTGAGGAATGTCAGCATCATGGCTGCCGTGGCCGTGTTGGACACAAACATCGAGAACAGGCCGGTGATGAGCAGGAAGCCCAGCAGCACCATCTCGCTCCGTGTGCCGAAAGGCTTCAGCAGCACCTTCGCCAGCTGGGCGTCGAGGCCGGTCTTCGTGGCAGCAATGGCCAGGATGAAGCCACCGATGAACAGCATGATGACGGGATCGGCGAAGCACGCCATGACGCCCTTATACGAGAGCAGCGGCCCCACATCGTCGGGATTGCACAGCCACTTCACGCCCGAGTCGCTGCAGAACAGCAGCATCAGTCCGATGATGGACACGCTGGTGGCCCACGACGGCACCACCTCCATCACCCACATCAGCGTGGCAAAGGCAAAAATGGCGATGATGCGCTGCTGCACCGTGTTCAGCCCCTCAATGCCGAATGATTCACTTGGCAGATTCCACAGCACGAGCGTCACCAAGACGATGACTGCGGCCTCTATCCATTTCTTAAAAACCCTACTGGGATGATACCTCTTCTCATGGTTGAGCTTGTGGTAAGCATCAATGAGATGGTATCCGTTGAAACTCTTAAACATATATATTTAGAATAAAAACTTAAACAAACGAGACAAACAGTCCGCGAAAGACCTGTTTGTCTCATTTATCAATTGTTCCACTCTGTGGATGTCTTACTTGCCGTGGCGCTCGTCGCTGACGGTCAGCTTCTTGCGGCCCTTGGCACGGCGGCTGGCCAGCACGCGACGGCCGTTCTTCGTGGCCATGCGCTCGCGGAAGCCATGCTTGTTCACGCGGCGGCGATTGTGGGGCTGAAATGTTCTTTTCATCGTTTAATTCCTTATTATAATATTATTGTTGTTTGATAATTTTACTTGACATAATAACCCTATGCGGGCTAACGGGCTGCAAAATTACTCCTTTTTTTTCAATTGTGCAAGTTTTTCCCAAAAAAATATGGATTATGAATAACGAATTAAGAAATATTTTGTACCTTTGCACCCGAAATCAACATCATAAGGACTATATTTATATGATTAACTCACAAGACATCAAGAAAGGAACGGCCATCCGCATGGACGGAGGCATTTGGGTTTGCATCGATTTCCAGCACCGCAAGCCGGGTAAGGGTAACACCATCATGAACATCAAGCTGAAGAACGTCAGCGACGGTCGCGTTTTGGAGCGCCGCTACAACATCGGCGAAAAGCTGGAGGACGTCATCATCGAGCACCGCGACTACCAGTACCTCTACGAGGACCAGTCGGGCCGCATCTTCATGAACAACGAGACCTTCGAGCAGATTCCCATTGCCAACGACCTAGTCATCGGCCATGAGTACATGAAGGAAGGCGACACCGTATCGGTGGTCAGCGACACGACCGACGGCACCATCCTCTATGCCGAGATGCCCGTGAAGACTGTCCTGCGCGTCACTCACAGCGAGCCGGGCATCAAGGGCGACACAGCCACCAACACGCTGAAGCCCGCCATCCTGGAGACTGGCGTAGAAGTGCGCGTACCCCTGTTCATCAACGAGGGCGACCTCATCCAGGTGGACACACGCGACGGTTCCTACCTGGCCCGCGCCAAGGAGTAAAGCCTGCCCACAGCAGAAGAAAAATCGGGGGAAGAGTGCAGCAGTGCACGCTTCCTCCGATTATTTATTCAACTTTCGCAAGTTTTGGAGTTAAAGGAGTTAAGGGAGTTAAAGGTGTTAAAGACAATAGTTTTGCAATGGATCTCAACCCAGAGACAAAGGCTTTTCATGGAGAGTCATTTGACTTTAACTACTTTAACTCCTGAAAGTCGAGCGAATGAGAAACTTGAATGAGGTGATTGGGCACACTTGAAGATTTCAGTTCTATCCAACTTCGAGTATCGGATGAAATGAGGAATGCAAAGTTGTGGAGATAACAAAATCATGTAAAACGAACATTTTTCTTCCAATATATTCGTGTATTTGGAATAAATACATTACTTTTGCAGCATGAATGAATTAATTCGAGAAATAATATATTCAGAGGAGTACAAAGAATACTACTCCCAACTGGACGCCAAGACTCAGACAAAGTTCAACTATTTAGAACAAATGATAAAAACACAATATGTAGTAAGCAAGAAGTTTGTTAAGAAGTTAGAAGGGACTGAGTTTTACGAAGCACGAATATCTGTTGGTACGAATGAATATCGCTCCATAGTTTTTGCGATAGAGACTATGAGTTTCATGGAGAGTAAAAGAGTGTTGTTTCTCAATTCTTTTTTGAAAAAAGATACGAAGCAATATAAAGGTGAGATAGAACAAGCAAGAACAATATTAATGAAATATATAAGTGAGGAGGTTTGATTATGATTAAGTTGGATGAAAAGAAATTGGCAAAACTGACAACATCTTCGCAGCATTTTGATGAAAAATACGGGCCTGTAGGGTCTCCCTCTCGTGTAGAGTTTGAGGCGAAGGCTAAAGCTTGGTACTATGCAGAAATCTTGCGTGATGAACGTAAGCGTCAGAAACTGACCCAACAGCAATTAGGCGAACGCATAGGCAAGAAGCGTGAGTATATTTCTTCGCTTGAGCAGGGACAAACGGATATGCAACTATCTACATTTATGCTTATAGCTAATGCACTTGGGCTAAGATTCTCTTTGGTTGTCGGGTAGAGCCCCCAACCCGATATATTCTATATATTTCATGCCGGTAATTGTTTTATTCACTCTTTCTTCTTTCGTCTCATGATTTTGTGCTACCTTTGCACACCTATTCAATAATTATATTCAACTTTCGCAAGTTTTGGAGTTAAAGGAGTTAAAGGAGTTAAAGGAGTTAAAGACAATAGCTTTGCTATGTATTTCAACCCAGAGACAAAGGCTTTATTATGGAGAGTCATTTGTCTTTAACTCCTTTAACTCCTTTAACTCCTGAAAGTTGAGCGAATGCGAAACTTGAATAATTATACTGCATATGGCAAAGATCATAGTTCAGAATACGGAGACAACAGGCTTGTCTCACAATGACAAGGACTATATATCGTATCTTTGCAACGCAATTGCTAATGAGTAAAGAGATGAGATATTCGTTCATCATTCCCGTATTCAACCGCCCCGACGAAGTGCGCGAACTGCTGCAGAGCCTGACGAGTCAGACCATGAAGGACTTCGAGGTGATCATTGTGGAGGACGGTTCCAAGACCACGTGCAAGGATGTCTGCGACGAGTTCGCGGGCATCCTTGACTTGCATTATTACTACAAGGAGAACAGCGGCCCGGGCCAGAGCCGTAACTACGGCGTCGAGCGGGCCAACGGCGAGTGGCTGATAGTGCTCGACAGCGACGTGGTGCTGCCGCCCGACTATCTGGCGAATGTAGAGGAGAAGACCGCCGCCCTACCCCACTCGCAGCTCGCAGCCTGGGGCGGGCCCGACGCGGCACACCCCGACTTCACGCCCGTACAAAAGGCCATCAGCTACTCCATGACCTCGTTCTTCACCACCGGCGGCATACGCGGCGGCTCATCGAAACGGTCGGGGCAGAAGCGGGGAGCACTGGACAAGTTCTTCCCACGCTCCTACAACATGGGCGTGCGACGTGAGGTGTGGAACGAGCTGGGGGGATTCTCGAAGATGCGCTTCGGCGAGGACATCGACTTCTCCTACCGCATCGTGGAGGCCGGCCACAAGACCGCCCTCATTCCCGAAGCATGGGTATGGCACAAGCGCAGGACTGACTTCAGGAAGTTCTTCCGCCAGGTGTTCAACAGCGGCATTGCGCGCATCAACCTCACCAAGCGCCATCCAGGCACGCTGAAGCTGGTGCACCTGCTGCCCACAGTCTTCACCGTGGGCGTCATCGGCCTCGTGCTCCTCTCCGCCGTGGGACGCCTGCTGATGTACTACTGCGACAACGACCAGTGGCGATGGCTATGTCTGCTGCCGTGGCTGCCCATCGTGCTCTACAGCCTCATCATCTTCGTCCACTCCACCCTCCAGAACAAGAGCGCCCACGTAGGCCTGCTGTCGGTGCCTGCCGCCTTCACCCAGCTCATGGGCTACGGTCTCGGCTTCATCAAGGCATGGTGGAAGCGCTGCGTGCTGGGACAGGATGAGTTTACTGCCTTTGAGAAAAATTTCTATAGTTAAGCAGACAAACACAAACAACATTGTCAACTTTCGAACGTTTTGGAGTTAAAGGAGTTAATGGAGTTAAAGGAGTTAATGGAGTTAAAGGTGTTAAAGGTGTTAAAGACAATAAAGGAGTTAAAGGAGTTAAGGGAGTTAAAGGAGTTAAAGACAATACCTTTTTCCCTTCACTGTTACCTCAAGAGTGAGCATGAAATGATGGATCGTTACGTAATAGAATAACACGCTCATGAGCGAGAAGCTGAACATCAACCAATGGGCTGAAGAAGACCGCCCACGCGAGAAAATGGCGAGGCTGGGGCCGCAGGCGCTGAGCGACGCCGAGCTGCTGGCCATTCTGGTGGGCTCCGGCTCGCCAAAGGAGGATGCCGTGTCGTTGATGAAACGTATTCTCAACGACTGCAACAACAACCTGAACACCCTGGGCAAGAAGACCATCGACGACCTCTGCCGCTTCAACGGCGTGGGGCCGGCAAAGGCCATCACCATCCTCGCCGCCTGCGAGCTGGGCAAGCGCCGCCAGATGGAGTCGCCCGAGGAGCGACCCGACCTGAGCACCGCCACACTCGTCTACCGCCACATGCACCCCGTGATGCAGGACATGGACACCGAGGAGTTCTGGGCGCTCTACCTCAACCAGAACTTCCGGCTCATCAAGAAGGCACGCATTGCCCACGGCGGTATCTCGGAGGTCTCGGTCGACGTGCGCATCGTCATGCGCGAAGCCGTACTCTGCAACGCCACCGTCCTCGTGGTCTGCCACAACCACCCGTCAGGCAGCATCAGGCCCAGCCAGAGCGACATCAGTCTGACGCAGAGCATCAAGAGGGCCTGCGAGGTGATGCGCCTGAAATTACTCGACCACATCATCGTGGCCGACGGACAGTATTACTCATTCCACGAGCAGGGCAAGCTGTAAGGATTTCCTGTACAGAAGAAAAGCCTTAACGTTTCTTTTTATGATTATCCGCATGTAGCCGATGGATGCCTTTGTTATCATAGTCTGTCTCAATCATTATCAGACAAACACGTGCTGCCGCAAAAGTAATATATTCCCCCCCTTGGAAAGGGGGGGCAGGGGGGGGATGAAGCTTTGCGCTGATGAATCCCCCTCTAACTCCCCCTTTGCAAGGGGGAGAATTAAGTTACCGCAAGCCTTACTTGTAGCTGTCATGATACATTCTTATGAGGAGTCGGTTT
>JAEEGG010007111.1_pt1 | contig 25990 bp, 24 predicted proteins | sample 9134161 | NCBI WGS metagenome assembly JAEEGG01 (sample SAMN16246543, study PRJNA631951) | gut metagenome | biome: gut microbiome; feature: rumen; material: CR-attached | host: Bos | place: Iran: Karaj | collected 2018-10 | reverse complement strand
GACGCTCCATGTCGAGGAGTCATAGGCATAGATGCTCCTGTCCGGAGAGAGGCGCAGGGCGCTGTAGCGTCCGGTCCCGGTCCTGGAGGGCACCACATCTGCCTCAACTACTGTCTCAGGGACCTGGACCCACTCATAGAAGTCGTTCCAGGCCTCCTTGACTGATTTGCCGATCTTGCCTTTCAGGACATAGCCGGGTGTGGACAGCAGGTGGATGTCCTTGAAGTCCACATAGGCCTCTGTCACCGCATCGTAGCCGTAGGTGATGGCAAGATACTCCAAAAAGGCGGCGGCGAAGTTGTAGTACAGAAGCCCTGACGGATATGTGTCACGGGCACCTGCGACCTCGAACCAGTTGGGGAACAGCCCCTCGAGCTTCGCCTGCCTGACTATCTGCATGGCATAGGAGCTGTTGAGCCTTCCGTAGCCGTCCACGCTCTCTGAGAGCACCGCACCGCCCTCTGTCATTGACGGATAGAGGTAGAAAACCGGCTGGATGGCCAGTATGTCTCCGAAGACCTTGGACATGGCGTTCATGAACGGGCCCCTCATGTTGTACTGGAACGCATGGGTCAGCTCATGCCTGAACACGTAGAGTATGGTCTGCGGGAAGTTGGAGAGGCTGCCTCCGGAAGTGACTGTGTCGAACATCACTATGTGGTTGGCAGTGTAGTTCGTGTAGTAGGCGTTCAGCGTCTTGTACTCGGATGTGACCACAACGGGGATATGGATCTTGGGGTCAGTTCCGAAGAACGAGACCAGAGAGGCGTAAATGTCCTCGCAGTTGTCATAAAGAAGAGCAGCCGTCTCGCTGCTCTTATCCTTGTAGATTATGTCAAAATGCTCCGTGGAGGCACTTCTCATGCCCCGGATGCTTCCGGCCACACCGGCAAAGAGCGGCGTGGCGCAGACAATAAGCAGCAGGGCCAGGCTTAGAAACTTGAGCGTCCTTCTCATGTGATCTGCAGAAGCTCCTTCTTCTTGTCAATGGCCTTTGCCTTGTGCAGCAGGGACCTTGCCCTCTCGATCTCCGTCGAGAGATTGTCGAATTTGGTGTTGAGGTTCTCCCCACCATCCTCGGCGACATTTACTATGGCTGAGCGGCAGATGTCGGGAACCGCATCGATGATGGCCTTGGCCTCGGCGACATCCCTGTCATCACGGTCATCGAAAAGGTATGCGCACAGGAGCCTGGATGCCTTCTTCTGACGGCTGATGACGGTCTTGAGGTTCTCAACATTCGAGAACAGCAGCCTCTTTGCCCCGGGTGTGGTGCAGAGGACCCTGACCTTGCGGACCGACTTCTTGAGAAGCACGATCCTCTTGTCCGCCTTCTTCAGAAGGTCATTCACACCTGAGCGGTATGTGAAGTACCTGACTATCAGATAAAGGATGCCCATCACCAGGAGAGTCCCGACGAAAGCGAGGAAGCTCTCGGATGTAAATATTCTGACCAGATAATCGTTCATCATTTCTTCGCCTCCTTCCTGTAGCTGACTGTGACCTGCGGGAACGGGATCTGCACACCCTTCTCCATCAGGGTCCTTGTGAACTGCTCGTTCAGGTCCCAGTTGACCGTCCAGTAGTCAGAGCTCTTGGCCCAGACCCTCACAAAGAAGTAGATCGATGAGTCCTTGGAGTAATTGTAGTGGCACATCGGCATTGGCTCCTGAAGGACCATCGGATGACTGGATGCGACCTCAAGGAGTATCGCCTTGACCTTCTCGGGATCCTCGTCATAGTCCACATTGATGGAGAACTCCATCCTCCTTGTCTTGTTCACAGAGTAATTGGTGATTGATGTAGCGAACACCTGGGAGTTCGGGAGCATGACCTGCCTGTTGTCAGGCGTTGTAAGGACGGTGTGCAGGAGCTTGAGCTCCTTGATTGAGCCGGAGACCGAGCCGATCTCCACATAATCGCCCTCCTTGAAGGGGCAGTTGATCACCAGCATTATTCCGTTGGCCACACTGCTCAGGATGTCCTTCAATGCAAGGCCTATGGCCAATGTGGCGGCGGAGATGGCGCTCACTATTCCGGTGATGGGGATGTTCAGCGTGGACAGGCAGAGAAGTATCAGGCCAAGCATCAGGCCGAACTTGATCAGCGTCACCACGAAGTTCACCAGTGAGTTGTCCATCTTGCTTGCTATCAGCAGAACCTTGATCTGCTTGAGGATGTTCTTGATTATCAGGTAACCGAACACCAGCTCCACTATCACCGTAAGTGCAGGAAAGCCTATATTCTCAAGAAATGTGATGAAAGTCTCCATTCATGCTCCTTTTAGACTATCGTCTCATTCATATTGTGTCATTTTATATGTTATCTCGCTCTGCTTCATCTTGAGGTCCGAGATCGCCTTGAGCTCGGCATCCACCCTCTGCTGCAGCTCGGCCTTCTGGTTCTCGATGGCCTGGATCTGGCTGTTGAGGTGGTTCATCTGCTCAGAGAGCTGGGACAGCTTGAGGTTGTGTATCTCGATGTCCTTCTCCATCATAAGGTGCTCAAGGTTCAGGTTCTGCTGGGCTATCCTGGAAGTCTGCCTGATTATCTGGTTGCAGCATTTCTTGAGCTCCTCCGGAGCCTGGTTGTCCATCCAGTAAGGGATTCCCTCTGCAAGACGCTGACCGTATTCTGTGTAGGCATCTGATAGCCTGTCCGCAAGCTCGTTCTGCTTGCCCTGAAGCTCACGGAGCTTACGGCTCTCCTCACCGTAGACACCCATGCTGACAAGAGAGCCCTGGGCCTCGTCAATCATGTTCTTGTGATCCAGGATGTCGTTCTTGTAGTTCTTCCTGGCAGAGCGTATCTGCTCCATCTCATCCAGGATGGCCTTTGCCCTCTGGCCGGGGACCTCTCGGAAATCACCTGAGTTGTAGATCCGCTTTCCGGTCTCTGCGAACACGGAGTCAATCTCCTCACGTGTCTTCTGGATCTTCTTCTCCAGGACCGATGCCATGAGCGCAGGTCCCTTTGAGCGGTACTTCTGGCATTTCTGCTCAAGGTCATTGAGCCTTGTCTCATAATCGCGCATGGGCTCAAGGCACTTCTTGAGTCTCTGCGGGAGCTTTCCGGCAGAGTCGATCTCAATTGCCACGGCACCCAGGGATGAGATCAGGACCGAGAAGCGTTTGTCCAGCTCCTTCATGGATATCTTGGTCTGCTCTATGCGCCTGTCGCCCGCGGACATCTCGCTGACTGCGGTCTTGAGGGCATCGATCCTTGTGTCCACATCGTTCTTCTCGGCGCACAGGTTCACAAGACGCCCGTAAGCGTCCTGGCTGGGAGCATAGCTGATGGCATCGTGCCAGGCTGCGGCCACCTCACCCAGCTCAAGATACATCTGGGAGAGTTCTGCCCGGGATCTCTCGATATCCCGCTTCTGATTGTCTATCTCAAGGTTCAGGTTGGGCATATAAAAGAATATAACATATACTTGAATAATCGTCTGCAAACGACTGCAAATTATTTTTGAAATATTGTATACTTCGGTCATTATCATTGCTAACAGGAGAGCATGAAATGGCCGAATCCATTAACGATAAAGAAATGGGCCAGAAGATAAGGGCACTTGTTGAGGAGATGAAGCTCTACAACAACCCGCAGGAGCTGGAGGACATGAAGAAGATCATGAAGAAGAATGTCCCCCTCATGATGCGCGGATACCTTATGGCATATCTTTACGTAACAAGAAATGGCAGAACACAGGCAAAGCCGGCACACCAGGAGAGAAAGGCTCAGGCCAAACCGGTTTTGGAGAATGCGACTTCCTTCTACATCAACATCGGAAAGATCAGCAAGGGAAGCGCGCACGACATGGTGAGTTTCATCTGCGAGAAATCAGGGCTCAGCCCGGAAGACATTGTATCTGTGGCCTACAAGCAGAACTATTCCTTCGTCTACATCCGCAACGACAAGACAGAGGGAGTCATTGAGGCTGTCACAGGACAGACCTACAAGGGACGCAAGGTCAAGATGAACTTCAGCAAGGAGAAGGAAGAGCAGCTGTAAGATGAAAGTCAGATGTGTGAAGGTCGGTCCCATACAGACCAACTGCTACATAGTGGAGGACAATGCACAAGGTTCAAGGCCGTTCTGTGCGGTGATTGACCCGGGCGACGACGCCCAGTTCATAACAGGTCATCTGGACAGGGAGCCCTCCCACATTATCATCACACACTGCCACTTTGATCACGTCGGTGCCCTCAAGGCACTCAAGCGCCTCTTCCCGGATGCTGTCATCGCAGTCGGAGAACACGAGAATCACGACCCGGAGCACATTGCAGAGATTGCAGTAAGTGCTCTGGGTTCTTTTTTCTACCGTTACGGGATGTCTGATTCCTTCAACGGCTTTCCGGAGCCGGATGTCCTTCTGAAGGACGGTGATGAGATAGGTCCGTTCACGGTCCTCCACACACCGGGTCACACCAGCGGCTCGATCTGCCTATACAGCGAAAAGGACAAGGTCCTGTTCTCAGGGGACACTCTTTTCAGGCACTCATACGGACGCACCGACCTGGGAGGAGACGAGAATCAGATAATGCAGTCCCTCAAGAGACTTCTCAGGCTTGACCCTGAGACAACAGTCTACCCGGGTCACGAGGAAAGCACCCTCATCTCAGACGAGAGATCTTATTTCAGTTTCTGATTAATACCCGACAATCAAGAATTCGCCGGCAGGCTTTGAGGCGAATCGCGGAAATGACGGATGAATTATTGGTTGTGTCAGTGCTCCTGCTTTCTCTTGCAGGGCATGCAGAGAAGAGCATACGGGATTGCGCGCAGCCTCTCCTCCGGGATCTTCTTGCCGCAAAGGGCGCACACGCCGTACTTCCCGTTCCTGATCCTTACAATTGCCTGGTTTATTGAATTGAGCTTGCCGGCATCGATGCGGCCGATCGCCTCCATCTTCTTTGATGCGAGGTCGTCACTTGCGATGTCTACGCTGTCTCCGGAACCGGAGGAACCGACAAGGTTCCTGAAATCATTGTCGGATTTTGAAATCTTCGCCAGAAGATTGTCACGCATTGTGAGGAGATTCTCCTCCATCTCTTTCTCGAAAGGTGTCATCTCATAATCCATAAGACCAACCCCCCTGTTCCTGTCCTAAGTAACGCACAAAAAGCGCATATGTAATATGTACATGAAAAGGGAAACCGTCAAGATGGAAAACAGGTTTAGTTGTGTTTTTATTTCCTATTTGAGAAAAACCAAGCTCAGAAGCGCCATTGTCTCGGAGATCTCACAGCAGGCTCCCAGGACATCACCGGTGATTCCGCCTATCTTCCTCTTTGAGACAAGGGCAAGTACAAACGCGGAAAGAGCCGCGGCGCAGGCAGGTGCGAGCAGGGCGGCCAAAGTGATGCTGATGCCCTCAAGAAGACCTGAGCAGCAATAAAGGGCAAGACCGAACGCGGCGCTCTGGACAAGGGCACACAGCACATGGGAGAATCCGGCTCCAGAGACAAGATCGTAGGAGAGACCGCTATCCTTGGCATAGGAGCAGGATGAGCACATGATCACCACGCAGAGCCTGGAGACTACAGCACTCCAGACAAGGACCGGAAGCCTTGAGGAAAGCAGGACATAGGATGCCGAAGCACTTTTCAGGACAAGGCAGAGACAGATGGCTATGACTCCGAAGCTTCCGCTGCGGGAGTCCTTCATGATCTGAAGCCTCTTCTCCTTTGTCCACCCGCCTCCGAATCCGTCTGCGGTATCCCCCAGTCCGTCAAGGTGGAAACCACGTGTGGCAAAGGCCATCCAGCAGGTCCAAAGAACTCCTAAAACAAGGCTTGATACTGCATAAATGTTAATGAATCTGCAGCATATCCACATTATCAGGCCACCGAATAGCCCGATTATCAGTCCTACAAAAGGATAGAAGAAAAGCTGGGTTGAAGCCTTTCTCGCATCCTTTCCGGGAGCAGGAAGGATGGTCAGTGTCCTAAATGCCTGTGTCAGTCCGATCCCGTGATCTCTCATAGCATCCCCTTCACGGACATGGGTAGCCCGCAGACCATCAATGTCACTGAGTCGGCAATTGCCGCCACGGCCTGGTTGACAAAGCCCGCCTCATCACGGAAGCGCCTGGAGAGTGCGTTGTCAGGGACAATGCCCATCCCGGTCTCATTGGTGACAAGAATCACATCACAGGTCGCGGCCTTGAGCGCGGAGAGAAGCCTCTCCTTCTCCTCGAGTCTCTCATAGTAAAGGAGGTTACCCGTCCAGACTGTCAGGCAGTCCACCAGAATGACATCCGCCCTTCCGGATGCACACACATCTGAGATGGCCTTTCCGAGCTCCACAGGGGCCTCCACCGTGAAGAACTGCCCTGCCCTTCTGTCCTGATGGGCCTTGATGCGGCTTCTCATCTCATCGTCGAAGGCCTCGGCCGTGGCGATGTAACAGCGCCTTGAGCTGTCATTGCACAGCCTCAGGGCAAGGCTCTCCGCATATGTGCTCTTTCCGCTTCTCGCTCCGCCTGTAATCAGATAGACTGCCATCAGAATGCCTCCGATTCAGAAAGGACCTCAAGGCTCTCCCTCAGGTCCTGTTCGCTGAATATCTCAAGTGTCAGGACAATGTCCCTGTCACTGAATGTCTTAAGTATATCCAGAAAACCATTGAGCTGTAACCTGTCATGGACAAGTAGGCTCTGATGGTCCTTCAGGCCGGTCACCCCATGAAGGTGGACGATCCTTGTGTATGGAAGAAGCTTTCTGACATAGTCAGGGCTGTAAAGGCCGTTGAGCCAGAGGTGCCCCACATCCAGTGTGACGCTGAAGCCGTTTTCCAGAATGTCCGGAAGAAGAGGCATGAGGTCATAGCTTAAGGTCTCCACGCAGAAGAGCGACGGGTCCGAGAAGTCCTTTGTGAGCTCCTTGAGCTGCCTCATGCTGAGCTTCACCCTCTCCGTCCATGCCGGGATATCCTCAGACGGCTCAAGGCACGGGGTGCCGTCACTGTTACGGTAGCGCTCAGGCTCAAGATGCACTATGAAGCCGTGGACCGGAAGACATGAGGTTATCCCCGCTATCCTTGTCCAGGTCTCAACCGCATGAAGGCGCTCTCTCTCATCTGAGCTTCCCGCCTTGACGTCATAAGGAAGGTGTACCGTGTAAGTCAGACCGTTCTCCTCTGCATAACGGCCAAGCTCTGCTATGACATCAGGACCTGGGATGTTTGACGCCTCCCTGCTCTCGAAAAGGACGAGCTCGATGTCATCGACCTTGTCCCTGAGATATTCGACGTTGGGGATTATGTCCGCGGGGATTATGTAGCTTGAGGTTCCGAGTCTGATCATTTGCTGTCAGGGAACATGAAGTCATCGGAGTACTTGCCGTAGTTGTTCTGGGCCTGCTTCCTTGATGGGCGCCTGCGCTCAAAACGGTCCCTGAAGTTCTTCTTGTACGACCTTCCGGAGCTGATGAGCATCGCCAGCGGACGTGCCGCATCGATGTTCGCGCAGATGATCTGGACCACACTGAGAAGCGGGACCGCAAGGAACATCCCCACCACGCCCCACACGTATCCGAAGATCCCGAGTGCGGCCAGGATGACGAACGGGCTGAGGTTCAGGGAGTTTCCTGAGAGCCTCGGGTCCAGGAAGTTTCCGATTATGTTCTGCGTGAGTATCGTGCCTATTGCCACGAAGAGAATCGGGCCGATTGACGGTGCGAACTGGATTATGGACATGAGGATCATCAGGGCTGTGATTATGATGCTTCCGATTGTCGGGATGAAGTTGAGCACCACGGCCATGACACCCCACAGCAGGGCGAAATCAAGCTTCGCGATGATTGCGATGACATAGAAGATCCCGCCTGTGACGATACTGACGAAGACCTTGATTGAGATGTATCTCGAAACCTGCTTCACGATCCTGTCCCAGATGTTCGAGATCTTGTCCTCATCCCGGGCGGGGATGAAGTTCATCATCTTGGGGATGACCATGTGGCGCTCGCCCAAAAGGAAGACCGTCATGAGGATGACGATAAGGACGTTGCTCAGCACCCCGATGGCGGAGCTTGAGACTGATCTCAGAGTCGGCATGATTATGTTGCCTACCCAGTCGATCTTCAGGAACGAGAGGAATGACTGACCGTCAGGGATGTCAACCCAGCGCCTTGCCATGTTCTTGAGGATCACGTCCAGGTCATTGATCCTGGAGGCGTAGGAAGGGATCTTCTGTATCAGCATGTCAACGCTGAAGAAGACGAACCAGACGAAGAAGAGAACCACGACGATTATGACAAGAACCGCAATTATGGTGGCGAGCCAGCTGGGGAACTTAGCCTTCTCCAATGCCGTGACAAGCGGCAGGACAAGAAGGAATATGAAGAAAGACATCAGAATCCTGATGCTCACTGACCCGGAGATCTTGCAGATGGCAAGGCTGACAAGTATGATCAGGGCCACCATTATCGACCTGATGGTCCTTATGTTCTTCTCGGTTTTCTCATTCATGCCTCCATGATAATCCACGTTGGCAAAACTCGCAATATGACATAAAATATGCGCATGGACAATCGTGGCAATCTGGACCGCATAGAGATCATCCTGTGCGACACCCAGGACGGGGCTAACATAGGCAGTGTCTGCCGTGCAATGAAGACAATGGGACTGACTCATCTTACTCTTGTCACAGACAGGATATATGATGACGAGCGTGTCAGGACCCTCGCCCTGCATGCCTACGACCTCTACGAGAACAGGCGCGAGTTCACCGACCTCAGGGATGCGCTCAAGGACAGCGTCCTCTCGGTCGCGGCCACCCGCAGGACCGGCAAGGGCAGGAAGACCAGCCGCGTGAGCCCGGAGCAGCTTGCGGAGCACATCAGCGCCATGGGGGACGGAAAGGTCTCCGTGGTGTTCGGCTGCGAGTCAAACGGCCTGTCTGACGACCAGGTTCGCGCCTGCTCCATGGTCGTGACCATCCCCACAAGCGACAAGTTCCCCTCGCTCAACCTCTCACAGGCAGTCCAGATCATCTGCTACAGCCTTTTCCAGAGGCTAAGGCCATATGCAGGGGAAATCAATACAGTGACCTCAGAGCGCGTGAATGCTGCTGTTTCATCATGTATTGCTGATCTTGAGGCAATCGGTTACTTCAAGAATAATGATGAGAAGGACTTCACGGGAGAGTTTCTCTCCTCAATAATGCAGCGCGCAGGAATGACTGAGGGAGAGGTCCAGAGAATGGAGAAGATATTCTCCAAGACCCATAAGATCGCACAACACAAGGAGAAAAAATAAATGAAGAAATCAGTCATGAGAAAGTATGCCCACCTCATCGCGAAGTGCGGCGTGAACGTGCAGAAGGGCCAGGAGGTCGAGATCATGGCGGCCTTTGACCAGCCTGAGTTCGTCCGCATGGTGGTTGAGGAGTGCTACAAGCTCGGAGCAAAGAAGGTCATAGTCGACTGGACAGACCAGAAGACAAGCAAGATCCATGCTAAATACCGCTCGCTCGAGACAATGAGCAAGATGGAGAAATGGGAGAAGGAGCGCTGGCAGCACCGTGTCGACGAGATCCCCTGCCGCATCTACATAGAGTCAGAGGATCCGGACGGAATGAAGGGAGTTGACCAGGAGAAGATGCAGAAGGCCAACCAGAAGCTCTATCCTATCGTCCGCAAGTACCGCGACCAGCTTGAGAACAAGTACCAGTGGTGCATCTGCGCCGTCCCGGGAGAGGAATGGGCAAAGAAGCTCTTCCCCGAGATGTCAAAGAAACAGGCCGTCGAGAAGCTCTGGGAGGCCATCCTCATGACAAGCCGTGTCACAGATGACCCGGTCAAGGCATGGGATGATCACAACAAGGACCTGATCCGCCGCTGTGATTATCTGAACAGCCTCGGAATCGATGAGCTTCATTATGAGGCAGGAAACGGAACGAACTTCACCGTGGGCCTGATGGAGCTCTCAAAGTTCAACGGTGGCGGAGACACATCACTTCAGAACATCTATTTCAACCCGAACATCCCGTCGGAGGAGTGCTTCACATCACCCAAGCGCGGCAGGGCAGACGGCATTGTCTATGCCACCAAGCCGCTGAGCTTCATGGGCCAGCTGATCGAGAACTTCTGGATCCGCTTCAAGGACGGAATGGCTGTAGAGTGGAACGCCGAGAAGAACAACGACATGCTGACAAAGATGATCGAGATGGATGAGGGCTCACATTACCTCGGCGAGTGCGCCCTGGTCCCTGTGGACTCCCCTATCTCAAACAGCGGACTTCTGTTCTACAACACCCTCTTCGATGAGAACGCCGCCTGCCATCTGGCACTGGGACTTGGCTTCGCAGACTGCGTGAAGGGCTTTGAGAACATGACCCTTGACGAGTGCAGGGCACTTGGAGTGAACAAGTCGATGATCCATGTGGACTTCATGATCGGATGCGCGGACATGAACATCACGGCCAAGACACGTGACGGCAGACAGGTCCCGATCTTCCGCAACGGCAACTGGGCATTCTGACAAAGTTAAAAATCGGCAACTTCTGTCAAAAAACGACAGTTTCGGTCCGTCATTCCGCTCCTGTAAACTAAACAACAGGAGGAGTGAGATGAAAAAGATCGCAACTGTCGTTTTTGTTTTGCTGTTTGTCTCCGCCCTGGTCTTCGCGGAGGCCATCACGGAGATTCATGAGCCGCCTACAACATTTGTCGGTTGGGGCGCGCAGTCTGTCGGTGGAGCCGGCGGAAGAGTCATCAAGGTCACAAACCTCAATGCCAACGGCGAGGGTTCCTTCAGGGCCGCCCTTGAGGCAGAGGGTCCGAGGATCATCGTCTTCGAGGTCGGTGGAGTCATTGACCTTGAGAAGAAGCAGATAAAGGTCAAGAACCCGTACGTCACAATCGCAGGTCAGACCGCACCGAGCCCGGGAATCACAATCATCCGCGGCGGAATCACATTCAACACACATGACGTCATCATGCAGCACCTGTTCTTCAGGATGGGTGACGCAGGCGCGGCCATCGGCGAGGGCTACGAGCCTGAGATCTCCACAGGTGCCAACGGAAACGCATACAACATCGTGGTGGACCACTGCTCCGTGGCATGGGGAGTCGATGAGAACCTCTCCGTATCAGGAAAGAGAGGAACCGGCCCTGAGAACGCATCACGCAATGTCACATTCAGCTACAACTTCATCTCCGAGGGCCTTGCCTGGTCGGTTCACTCAAAGCAGACGATGAACCACAGCATGGGAACCCTGGTCATGGATGACTGCACCAATGTCGCCATCATCGGAAACTTCTACGCCCACAACTATGAGAGAAACCCGTGGTTCAAGGGCAACTCCTCAGGCATAGTCGTGAACAACCTGATCTACGATCCGGGCGCATGGTCGATCAGACTCTCCTGGATCCCTAAGGAGTGGAAGGACCTTGAGGAGAAGCCGGGCTCACCGAAGGTCTCGATCGTAGGAAACTATGAGAAGGAAGGACCCAGCACGGAGGTCGTGGCGATGGTCGGATCCAACTATCCGGAGAACAAGGAGGAAGGATACCTCGAGGACAACGTGATCTACAAGATCGACGGAGTCACCCCGGGCAAGATCACCGATCCCTCAATCCCCATCGTCGTCCTTGACGAGAAGCCGATCTGGATCGACGGCCTTGAGGTCCTGCCGGTGGAGGATGTCCCTGCATATGTCCTCAAGTACGCAGGAGCAAGACCGGCAGAGAGAGACGCAGTTGACAAGCGCCTGATCGAGGAGTTCTACAACGGAACCGGTAAGATCATCAACAGCCAGGACGAGGTCGGCGGCTATCCTGTCGTCGAGCCCACATACAGGGCCCTTGATGTTCCTGAGACTGGAATCGAGGAGTGGCTTCAGGGCTACACCCTTGAGGTCATGGGACTGAAATAAGCTCTGGTTATTTGAAGGGAAAATGCTCCGGCGGCTCAGGCTGCCGGAGTTTTTTTATCCGCAGGCTCTCAGTCCACGGACTCGATTATCCCTCCGCAGAGGATCCTGTCATTGTCATAGACAACAAGGCTCTGCCCTGGGGTCGCAGCCTTGACCGGAACATCGAATGTGGCGCACAGCCTGCCAACCTCATCCATGCGTACAGCGCAGCTCACAGGTGTTCCTGTGGACCTGATCTTGGCAGAGAGATGAGCCTCCCCTTCCAGGAACGGGACGGAGACCCAGTTTATCTGATCGGCGCGAACTACCGTGTTGACGGTTCTCTCCTCGTAGCCAACGACAACCCGGTTATGCGGGACATCCAGAGAGATGACATACAACGGTCTGGGAGCAGAGACCCCAAGGCCTTTCCGCTGTCCTATGGTGTAGTTCCAGATCCCGTTGTGACGGCCAAGCACCTTGCCTTCAGTGTCAACGATGTCCCCTTCTCTTGGCTCCACATCAAGAAGGTCCGAGTAGCTTCCGCTGTAGAAGTCCTGGCTCTCACCGTGACCCTGAGGATGGAAGCCAAGCTCAACGTCAATGACCCTGACATCCTTCTTTGTCATGGACCCCAGAGGGAACATGGTTCGAGAGAGCTGCTCCTGGGACAGCCTGTAGAGGAAGTAGCTCTGGTCCTTCAGGGGATCCAGGCCCCTCTTGAGGCAGTACCTTCCGTTCTCGTGGTCTATGCGCGCATAATGGCCTGTGGCAAAATAGTCGAACTCAAGGCCTGCGGCCCTGGCATACTCGACCATGGCCCCGAACTTGATCTTCTGGTTGCACCAGATGCAGGGATTCGGGGTACGGCCTCCCATGTACTCGTCCTTGAAGTTCTTCAGGACCGTGGACTCATAGAGGTCCGAGATATCAAGCACTGTATGGGGGATCCCGAGCTTCTCGCAGATCTCCCTGGTCTCTGAGATCTCCTTCTCCTTGTTGGGGGAGAAACAGGCGTCCTTGGAGAAATCACCATGGAAGACCCTGCCTTCCTTCCAAAGAGACATGGTGACCCCAGAGACTATATAACCTTGTTTTTTTAAAAGATATGCGGCAACTGAGGAATCAATTCCTCCGCTCATGCCTACCAGAACCCTCTTCAAAACCGTTCTCCTATCGTGCCTTCAGTATAACTGAAAGCGCACCGCTTCCGCCTTCACTTGCCTTGGGGACAGTGACCTCCCTGACCTTGGGATGACTGCGGCAGATATCAATGACCGCCGGCCTCAGGACAGCCTCGCCTTTGGCAGAATGAATGCCCTTGCCGGTTATTATCCTGACCTTCCTCAGACCCCTGGCAAAGCTCCTGTCCAGGAAGGACCTAGTGGCAGAGGAAGCATCATCAAGCTTCATCTCATGCAGGTCCAGCTCGTCCTGGGCATCCATTCGCCTTATCCGGCTGATGGTCGGCTCTTCAGGGCCTGCGTGCTCGGATGTATTAGCGCGCCTTCTTATCTCCCTGTCCTCGTCATGGGTCTTCTCCCACTGGCTGTAGATATCCGCGAAGCTTCGTGCCATCAGGACTCCTCTTTAGCGGACCCTTCGGCCTGAGAAGCATAATCCTTGGGCTGGTTGACCACAACCTGATGCATCGCGAGGTTTATCCCGTTGCGGTCGAACATCTTCTTGAGCTCTGCGTTCAGGGCGCGCTGCATCATGGCGTAGTAGACACCCTTGCACATGATGTTGAAAGACAACGTGATGCAGTCTCCGTCAATCGCCCTGACACCCATGTAGTTCGGCCCCTGGACAAAGTCCCCTGTGATGGCACAAAGATTATCGTGGATGATCGGAAGCTCCCTCTCAATGACTCCCTCGACGCGCTCAAGCGACTCCTTCAGGTCTATGCCTATGGTGCACACAGCCCTGTTCTGGCCGTTTGAGGGCATCCTGATGTAGTTCTTGAAGTCGTTGTTCCTCACAACCGTGACCTCTCCGAACCACTTGAGCTTTGTGGTGCGAACGCCTATGTTCAGGACAACGGCGTACTGGCCGTTGAACGAGACGAACTCTCCGACATGCACAGAGCCCTCAAGCGTCATGATTATTCCCGCAAGTATGTCGGCAACTATGTTCTGGCACCCTATGCCGAATATTACTCCTGCGACTCCTCCTGTAAGGCTCAGTGCAGTGGCATTGACGCCGAAGTGGTGGAGGCAGAGGAAGATTCCGGTTATGAACAGCGCATAGCTCGAGAAGTTGTCCAGCAGGTGGCAGATAGTCTCACTCTTGGCGCTTGTGACCTTGGCTATCAGGAACATCAGCTTGTGGAAGATGATCTTGGTGACCACAAGCATCGAAATGCTGATTATGCAGGATGTGATTGAGTACAGGTTGATTCCGCTGTCCCACTTTCCGGTGATGCAGTAATACCAGACGGACTGCTCTCCGGAGAACTTAGCATCGAAGAATATGAACAGCAGGGCGAAAAGCACCACGTAGTTCGCGGTTGAGGCGAATTTCTCTGACGGGGTCTTGTCCCGCCATTTCTTGCTGTCCCGCGGCCAGCGGTCCTCGAAATACGGCTTTGACTTGTTTATCAGCTTTCCAAGCATCGAGAGCATGTCATCACCGTGCTCCGCAGTCTCCGCCTCGGCAGCGGCCTCTGCATCATCCTGAGACGAGGCAGGAGCCTCATTTACGGCATCCTCCTTCCATGTGCCTGAGATGAAGACAAGCGCCGCCATGAGCAGCATGGTCAGGATCATGGCCAGCAGCGCAGGAGCAACATGTCTCATCCCCAGACCCACGCGGGGTCTCATGACCATGTAGTAGATGTCATTCTGAATCTCATCGGAACCGTCCACGCGCTTGACTGAGGCGAAATACGTGTCCTCAAGAAGAAGCATGTTTCCGTTGTAGTTGTCATGGAGCCTCTCCTCCTTGACACCCAGGTCGGTGACCTTGGTCCCCTTGTAGCTGTATGTCGATATCTTGGAGTTCAGGCTTCCCTCATCCATATGCGCTATGTACTCTATAGTGAGGTCCGGATCGTTGACGGCAAGGACATAGGAGCCGTCTGAGAGACCTATCTGGTCGAACAGGTTCTCAAAACCCAAATTCTCCCTCACGGCCATCAGCTCGTCCGGATACAGGGCGATCATGACGAATCCGTCGCTGACATTGTCCTCATTCCTGAAGGATACGGCTGCCTCCTGAAGATATTCGCCTGCAAACATATCTGAAGAAGGCTGCAAGACAATCTCCGGCCTTCCCTCAAGCATGGAATAGAACGGGGAGCTGCTGTCAACCTTAATGTGCTCATACGGTGAATTCGTGTACACGACTTTTCCGTCACCGTTGAACCTGAATATGTACCTCACACCCAGCTGGTCGGCAAGGTCCTGGATGAAGTCCCCGTCAATCAGATCCGGGTCCGTGTGCCTCATGATGCAGCCTGCGATCCTGCTTCTTGTGAGTGACTCACTGTCGCTCCATCTCTGAAGCTCATCAAGGATCCTGTTGTTCTCCTCAAGCCCCTGCACTGTCCTTGTGACCTTGCTCTGGGTATAGCTGAAGGTATCAGCGTAGATTGAGAGGGCCTCAAGATAGACAACACCTATGAAAACAGCGACAACTGCCAGGATTGAGACTATCGACATCTTACCTACAAGAGTGCGGTTCCACCTCAGACGGCCCTTGGTCTCGAACTTCGTGTCAGCGTCATCCACGTGGAAGAACGCATAGAGCATGGCAAGGCCGGTTATGATTATCACAAGGATGAAGAGGATCAGAGTCGCCATGTTGACTTCAATGCGGATCTCGGCAGTCGGCATGGCGACAAGTGCCACGACCCCGTTAATATCCAGCTTCGAGACATAACACTCGGATCCCTCGATGCTCATCTTGACAGGCCCGTCATTGTCCTTGAACAACGTCAGAAGCTCATCGACCGAATCTATGTCCTCATCATCCCTGATGCGGAGCTCCTTCATCGGCTGACCTTCGAGCTTTGCATTGTCACAGCAGATGATGGTGCCGGTGTCCTCGTTTATCAGCAGGACGAAACCGGATTCCCCTACCTTGATCGAACTGATCAGTCGGTTGCGCGACAGATGGCCCGTCACAGTGCCCTGGGCTTCGGTTCTGGAGTTCTTGGAAACAATCAGCCAGCGGTCACCCACACCCCAGAAATAGTTGTCTGATCCTTCGGATGTATCAGTCATCTGAAGCAATGACTCATAGATGCTATCATCGTAGACTGCAGCCTCCTCAATCACATTGTAGACCTTGGTCTCCAGGACTGCCTGGACGCTTTCCGCCTCCATGATGGAATCAAATTCACTCAAGTCTCCGAAAATCCTTTTTCCGGTTGTGTCATATATCGCGATGCTCTCCATCTCAGAGACCTTGCAGAACTCGTCAAGGAACGGCCTTGCCTGCTCGATGTCCGTAAAATGCTCCAGAGCAAAAGCCAGCGACTTCAGCTTTGCGGCAATGACACGGACCGATGCAACCTGCACATAATAGTCGCTCTCAACTATAGACGGCAGCTGCCTGCTGATGGCGTTCGACTGCTCGACAAGCTCTGCCTTCGCGGTCTTGTCGTATATGTACGACTCCACGAAGAAAAAGCATAAGTTCAGAACTGCAAGGAACAAAACCCACGCGATTATGATGGAGATCTTCTTTTTCTTAGGTTGACTTAACACGGACAATATCCCTCCAATGCCACCCCTGGCAACCGGCTGCACGTCCAAAATGGTAGCACAGCACAAAATCTATGGCAATAAAACTCATTGACCAAAGTTATATGTTTGGTTATTCTTAGATTCGCTGATTCCATAGCTCAGCTGGATAGAGCACTTCCCTCCTAAGGAAGGGGTCGCGCGTTCGAATCGCGCTGGGATCACTAGAAAAAACCCTTGTCCTGCGATGCAGACAAGGGTTTTCTATTTTACATGATGTCTGTGCCGGAGTAATTCACTCGGCCTTGGTCCCGGTCTCGATAGTGATGAGTATATAGAAACGCACGGTGTGGCCGTTTCCCTGATACCTGGTGCAGATATTCAGGACCTTGCAGTCGTTGTACTGCGATGTGATGTCCCTCTTGTGGAGATTGGCGGTCAGGGCCACGCCCTTCTCGTCCGCGATCTTGATTCTCGTGGAATCCCTGCAAACATCAAGAATGTCCTTCAGTGTCATGTGCGCACCCTCCGCAACCATGTATAGGTTCTTGGATTAATATAAACCAAAACCAGTATTTATGCCAATTAAATTGTTGAAGCTCGAATGACATTGTGCTATCTTTCTCAAAGAGTTAACTCAACGGAGGCATTAAATGAGCGACAAGAAAACATCAAGCGGAACAATCAAGACATTTGCGAAGGTCATGTTCGTACTCGGAATCATCTTCACAGTCCTGTTCACAATCGGCATGATCGTATGCGGTTTTGCCATGGCAAAGCAGCAGGGCCAGAGCCTGTACTCAGTTCTCGGAATCATCGGGGCAGCCATCTTCTGCGTCATCACAATCCTCCTTCTCATCGTAGAGAAGGCTTTCCTCTTCTCATATGCTGAGATCGCCGAGGATGTCAGGGATGTCAGGAACATCCTCTCCAGAAGGGACAGCACAGCAAAGTGATCCCGTCTTCAGAGACACAGAGGGCGCCTTCTAGGAGGCGCCCTTCTTTTTTATTACAGTGTGTTAATCAGTCGAACAGTCCGACCTTCTTTCCGATCAGCGGATAGATCCCGCCCCAGAGTCCGATGAGGTAATACCTCAGGGCACGGATGAACATGTTGTAGATTCCGAACGCACTGAAGATGGTCTTGACCCCGTACATGATCACGGCAACCATGGCCATTCCGATTATGTAGCGGACGATCTTCCTGTACCACCTGCCCGGCTCAATTATGAAGTCACTGAACTTCCTCTCAAGCGCAAAGCCCGTGGCAAGACCGCCGTATGTGGCGAACGTGATGCACAGGTCCTCGAATGCAACTGCATCGATCTTCTCCTTGATCAGAAGCACCGACATGATCACGAACGCGACCGTGAAAACCACGCCCAGGACAACAGACACCCTGATCGACAGCTCCTTGTTGTCATAAAGCTTCCCGAACAGGGAACCCAGGATGAACGTGACGCCGCATCCGATGAGGATTCCACCTACGACATCCATGGGCCAGTGCACGCAGAGATACATCCTCGAGAGCCCGACCAGCAGAATCATCACAGCACACAGCACCGACAGCCACCTCTTACGGAACGATACCGCGATTGACGAATACGCGCTTGCGGCTCCAGTAGTATGTCCGCTGGGGAATGAATATCCTGTGGCGGTGTTCTGACGCACCGTCTCAAGGTTGTCTATCACAAGCCAGGGCCTTGGGAACCTCACAATCGCCTTTGCCACTCCCATCACCGTCAGTGAGTTCAGAAGCGACATGACAATCACGAACCCGTCCCTCTTGCGGATATTCCAGTAGATGAATACCGATATAGCTATCAGCAGAAAGTTCTCCCCGAACATGGTTATGACCTGGCCCAACGTGTTCAGGAAACCGTTGTGCAGCCCCGAGAAGAACAGCAGTATCTGTCTTTGAATCTCCATCCTAACGCTCCAATGCCTTCATTCAACATATCATTATAATGTGCTTTTCCGCCGTTTCCAACTAATTTGAAGATTTTTTACCATCAAGGTTGACAAACGGAATCAGATATTGTAATTTCATAATGCATTTGGGATCTTGGTGAAGCTGGTTATCACGCCACCCTGTCACGGTGGAGGCCACGGGTTCGAGCCCCGTAGATCTCGAAACAACGAACCGACCTTGAAAGAGGTCGGTTTTGTTGTTTATTGGGAATGATGCGGGGCGAGAAACGAGGAGAAACGCCACGGACAAAGGCGTTTCGACGAAGGCGGGCGCCGTAGGGCGCGAGCCCCGTAGATCATTTTCCGCTTAAATCGCAACTAAACAATGTTTAGGCGGAAAAAGAGGATTCCAGGCTTATCCTGCGCCCCGAAATCCATGGTAGAATCCAATCATGCAGCTGAGACCAATAGCCTACATCCATAACAGCTACAGGGAGAAGTTCGGCATCCCGCGTCAGAGCGGTCTTGCGGACATTGTCTCTGAGATTGTCTTCGAGAAGGATTTCCGCGACGCGAATGCAGTGCGCGGCCTTGAGGATTTCTCCCACATCTGGCTCCTGTGGGGCTTCTCGGACAACGGGGAGACTGACGGGGGCTCCTTCAGGCCCACAGTCAGGCCACCGCGGCTCGGAGGCAACGAGAGAGTCGGTGTGTTTGCCACAAGGTCCCCTTTCCGCCCAAATCCCATCGGGCTTTCCAGCGTGGAGCTTGAGAGGATAAAGATGACGGATGAGGGACCGGTGCTGGTGGTCAGGGGCGCGGACCTGATGGACGGGACCCCGATCTACGATGTAAAGCCGTATCTGAGGGACTTTGACTGCCACAGTGACGCAAGATCCGGCTTTGCGGATGACAGGCAGTACAGGACCCTTGAGGTGGTGTTCCCGCAGGAGCTTCTGGAATTGATTCCGGTTAAGGACAGGGAGCCTCTGGTCCAGGCCCTTGGGCAGGACCCCAGACCGCACTATCAGGATGATCCCGAGAGAGTCTACGGCATGCTGTTCGGAGACCGGAACATACTATTTATGGTAAGCGGCGGAATCCTTACCGTAACAGGCATTGAATAAAAGCAGAGGCCGCATTTCTGCGGCCCCTCTCTCATAACCCTCTGAAGGAAGTTATTTAAGGAATGAGATGGCTGTCTCCCTGCTCATTGCCTTGCAGGCTTCCTCGTCCTGCTGATACTCCTTGGAGATCCTGACGTTGCTCTCTCCATGGCGCAGGTAATAACCGTATCTGCCATGATAGATCCCAAGGCTCTTTCCCTCATACTCTCCGAAATCAACAACCGCCTCGGCGCTGCTGCTTCTCTTTGCGGAGGAAGCCGCCCTGCCCTTTGCGGCTGTCTTCTTGCCGCTGTCCTTCGGTGCGTTGAAGATCTCCCTTGCCTCAGCCTCTGTGATGCTGAACAGCTCGACAGAGCTCTTGACGCTGCGGAAATCGTTGCCGCACTTGATGTACGGACCATATTTTCCCATGTCGGCAGTGATGGCCTCACCGGCCTCATTAGTGCCTACTGTTCTGGGAAGGTTAAAGAATTTCTCAACAATCTGCGGATCCAGGCTTCTGTTTCCGACAAACTCCTTTGGAACCTTGAAGCGCTTGATATCCTCTGTCTGAGCGCGGTCACCGAGCTGCCAGTAGTCACCGAACTTACCTGTGCAGTACAGGATCGGCTGTCCGTCAGATGAGGAACCGATCTTCTCAGGCGCATTGGACTTGGCCTCTGAGACCTGGTTGCCCTCTGTGCGGAGCTTCTCGACCATCTCGTTGGTGACGTCCGCTGGAATCCAGTCGTTCGGGATTGAGACAAAGCGTCCGTCCACGCTTCTGACATAAGGTCCGTAAGGTCCGAGGAAGATGGAGTTCTCCTCGCTGAGTTGCGGGAGCTCGAGACACTTGACGTCATGGGAGTTGATCTTCATCTTGTTGCCCCTGACCTGCTGGTCAAGGCCTTTCTCTCCCTCATAGAAGTTCTTGAGGAACTGAAGCTCGTCAAGCTTTCCCTCGGCTATCTCATCAAGACCTGTCTCCATGTCACTTGTGAAGCCGTAGTCGACCCTGTCTGAGAAATACTTCTCAAGAAGCTGGATGATGCCGAATCCGATGAATGTCGGAACAAGGGTTCCGTTGTCCCTGATCACATAGTTCTTCTCAAACAGCCTGTCGATGATCGCGGCATATGTGGACGGTCTTCCGATCCCGAGCTTCTCAAGTGTCTGGACAAGCGATGCCTCAGTGTACCTGTTGGGCTCCTTTGTCTCATGCAGAAGCTCCTCCAGCTCCTTCAGGCCAAGGACCTGTCCTGCCTTAAGTGCCGGAAGCGGGGTCTCCTTGTCCTCAAGGGCTGCATCCGGGTCATCGGAACCCTCGACATAGACCCTGATGAAACCGGGGAACTCGATCCTGATTCCTGTTGCTGTGAACTGGGCATCCTTTCCGTCTGATGTCTTGGCATCGATCGTGACGGTGGTGTTGAGCTTGAGTGCGTTTGTCATCTGGGAGGCAAGTGTCCTCTTCCAGATCAGAGTGTACAGCTCAAGCTCCCTGCCCGAGAGTCCTGTCTCCTCCGGAGTCCTGAAGTGCTCGCCTGCAGGTCTGATTGCCTCGTGGGCCTCCTGCGCGTTGGAGCTCTTTGCGGCGTACTGCCTGGACTCGGCCGGGACAAAGTCCTTGCCGTAGAGTGCAAGGGCCGCCTCTCTTGCGGCGCGGATACCCTCCTGGCTCAATGTCGGGCTGTCAGTTCTCATGTATGTGATGAATCCGTTCTCATAAAGGCTCTGCGCGATGCGCATGGTGTCCTTGGCGGACATGTGGAGCTTTCTGTTTCCCTCCTGCTGAAGGGTGCTTGTGATGAACGGAGGTGCCGGACGCTGTGTGACCTGCTTCTCCTTCACATCTGAGATGGTGAAGTCGCTGTCCTTCAGTGAGTCAACAAGAGCCTTTGCAGCTTCCTTTGAAAGGAGCAGGACCTTTGAGCTTCCCATGTACTTTCCGGTCTCGCTGTCGAAGTCCTTTCCGTTGGCTACCCTGAGTCCGTCGACTGTGTCGATGGATGCGAAGAAGCCTTCCCTGAAGCTGGCGCGCAGGTCCCAGTACTCTGACTTCTGGAATGTTATTCTTGTGCGCTCACGGTCAACCACAAGCCTGAGACCAGGTGACTGCACGCGGCCTGCGCTCAGGCTCTTGTTCGAGAGCTTTGACCAGAGAACAGGTGAGATGGTGTAGCCGAATAGCCTGTCCAGGACCCTGCGGGCCTCCTGGGCATGCACGAGGTTCATGTCAAGGTCGCGTCCGCCTGCGAATGCCTCGAGGATGGCCTTCTTGGTGATCTCGTGGAACACCATCCTGCGTGTGGGCATCTTGGGCTTGAGGACCTCCACAAGGTGCCAGCTGATGCTCTCTCCCTCGCGGTCCTCATCAGTTGCCAGTATCAGCTCGTCAGCTCCCTTGAGCTCGCTCTTGATCTGGGAGATCACCTTCTCCTTGGTCTCATCTATGATATATTTTGGCTTGTATCCGTTCTTGACATCGATGCAAAGGTCATTCTTCGGAAGTGTCCTGATGTGTCCGTTCGATGCAACAACCGTGCAGTCCGAACCCAGGAAACGTCTGATTGTCCTTGCCTTTGTCGGGGACTCAACTATTATAACTTTCTTGTCTGCCATAAAGGTCTCCTTACCGTGCATAATATATAGAAAAGAAACCGACGGTTGTCAACATTGTTTCGTGAGTTTTTTTTGTGTTTCCGGGCCTTAATCTATGATTAAGAAAAAACAGCAATCTTGTTAAACGGAGCATGACTGGGTTATTATGTTGCTATGAGAAAGCAGTCCGTAGCCGTAGCGCTTGTTTCAGCCTTTTGTGTCCTTTTGCTGTCATCCTGTGTGGTGGCAGAGAAACTCACCCTAACCGGGGATTACACACAGGCCAGGGCCGTTCCGGGAAAGAACCATGTGGATCTGTCCGTGGACGATTTCTTCGTGGGCGTGGTCGAGGACCTGTCAGACTGGGAGAACAAGGGAAACAACGACCCGATCATCGATGTGGCGGTGCAGGACTTCGTGAAGAACCTCGAGGCTTCCAGTGTCACATCATCCATCAGGTTCCTTGAGACCGGACACAACACCTACATGGGCGATTTCTCATTCACCGATTTCAGCCAGCTGCTGATAGACCTGTCCAACGGACAGGCAGACCAGTCCGTAGTGACCATGACGCAGAAGAACGGGAAGACCCACGTCGAGATCAGCATCAACATGGACAACTATGAGCAGCTGACAAAGATGATTCCCTTCCTGGCCGATCCCAACTTCGAGGTCTACGGCCCGCTTTACAACAACGACCTGACTGAGGACGAGTACCTTGAGATGGTGAGCTTCATCCTGGGCGAACAGTGTCCTGAAAGCATAGGAAACTCATCAATTAAGATACAGGTGGTCGCACCGAAGGCAATAACCGCTCACAACGGCAAGGCACGTAACTCAAAGACAGTCGAGTTCTCCTTCCCCCTGATCGACTTCCTGCTCCTGCACCACAGCATAGACTTCTATCTTGAATATTAAAAAAAAGACTGCCGCATCGCTGCAGCAGTCTCATACGTTTCTCAGTTACCTGAATCAGAAGTAATAGACGAGTCCGAGAGCTCCGATGAAATCAGGACCGATATGGACGCCATCTTCCTTGAATGTGAATCCGACGCCTGGACCGAGTCTGAGGTAGACTGTGAAATCAGCATTGTTGTTGATTGTGAAGTCCCAGTTGAGTGAGCCTTCAGCAGCGGCGATGACCTTTGCCTTGACATCCTTGTTGAATGCGACCATTGCACCAGCCTCACCACCGACGCAGACATAGAAGTCCTCGTTTCCGATCTTGAACTGAGCGACCTTGTACTCTGCACCGACAAGAGCCTCGATACCGCCATAGTACCAGAAACCTGCTGTAGCGAATCCGTTGAGCTTGTCATTCATGTCAAACCTGAATGTGACACCTGTTGCAGGATAGCCGGCCTCACCACCGATTGCTGTTGCACCCTTCTTGGCCATTACTGGTACAACCACAAGAACGATAAGAGCTAAAACGATAAGAGCTTTCTTCATTTTAGAATCCTCCTGCCCATCTTCGGGCATCCTTAAGTATTAATACTGACCCAAATGATATCACGATTGCAACCGCATGCAAAGTATTAGCCCAACCATGTGTGCAAGATTCCTTATTTTGTGTATCATCCTCCTTGTTGGAGATAATCATCATGAATGAAGAAAACAACAGACAGCTGACACTGAGGGGAGCTCTGACCGGAATACTCGGCCTGGTGATCATCACAGTCAGCTCAATGTATGTGGCACTGAGGATGGGAGCCCTGCCATGGCCCACTGTCTTTGTCACAGTGCTTTCAATGTCAGTTCTCGGACGCGCGAAGAACAGCACCCTGCAGGAGATCAACGTCACGCATACTCTCATGAGCGCCGGCGCCATGGTCGCAGGAGGACTTGCGTTCACCATCCCTGGACTCTGGATCATCAATCCGAACGCCGATGTCCCGCTCATGTCCATCATGGTCATGGCGATCTGCGGAGCAGTACTCGGAACAATGCTCTCCGCAGTCTACCGCAAGAACCTGATTGAGGAGCAGGCACTTGACTTCCCCATCGGAAACGCCGCCTACAACACGCTTGTGACTGGCCTGAAGCACGGAAAGGAGTCGATCAAGCTTTTCGTCTCCATGGGCGCCAGCGCGGTCTTCACATTCCTGAGGGATTTCTTCGGATGGATACCTGCTGTAGCGACAATCTATCCGGGAAGCAGCTTCGTAGCCCCGATCTCCATCTATGTCAGCCCGATGGCCCTTGCGATCGGCGCCATGATCGGAAAGCTCTTCGCCCTGCTGTGGCTCGGAGGCGCGATCCTCGGATTCCTGGTCATCTCACCGATGGGAATCCTTGCAGGCTGGTTCACCGATCTTGCCGCAGCTGACATCTTCAGGCAGAACCTCGGTCTGGGCCTTCTCATCGGAACCGGACTTGCCGTGTTCGTGAAGGCCCTGATAGGCACATTCTCGAAGAAGAGAAAGAAGAAGTCATTCAATATATCAAAAAGAAGCGCGATCCTGATTGCCATCATCCTTGTGTTCTCCGCAGCAATGATGGGGATTCTGACACAGATGAACATCCTTCAGGCGATGCTTGCCGTTGTGGGAGTGTGTCTCACATGCCTTCTCAGCGGAATGATCACCGGCATGAGCGGAATCAACCCGATGGAGGTTTTCGGAATCCTGGTCCTGCTTCTGATCCAGGTCATCTGGAACCCGTCACTTCTGGTCCTGTTCCTCGCCGCAGGTCTTGTATCAGTTGCATGCGGCCTCTCAGGAGATGTCATGAATGACCTCAAGAGCGGGCACATGCTCAAGACAGACCCGAAGCAGCAGATCCTTGCGGAGGGCATCGGCGGTGTCCTCGGCGCCGTGATCTCCGTCATAGTGCTCTTTGTAATGCACAAGAGCTTCGGCGGATTCGGAACTGCAGAGCTTCCTGCCCCGCAGGCAAGCGCCGTCGCATCCATGGCAAGCGGACTCGGCTCATCACCCGTATTCTACATCGGAATCGCAATAGGACTGGTCCTGTTCCTTCTCAATGTCCCCGCGTCAGCCATAGGACTGGGAATCTACCTTCCCTCCTACATCTCGATGGTCGTGGGAGTCGGATATCTAATCTCAGCTCTTGTAAAGAGAATAACAAAAGCCTCTGATGACACAATGAATCTCATTTCAAGTGGATTGCTTGGCGGTGAGGGAATCACAGGTGTCATTGTGGCCATCATCAGCATGTTCGCCTGAGGAGCTTTGAAGTAATGGAGAGCCGCGCTTTTTCCCTGTTTGCAAAAAAACCTTCTGAGATCACTTACCTGCTTGGACTGGACAAACCGTTCCAGGGCAGGCAGGTCTACCAGTGGCTTGTCAGGGGTGCATGCGGCTTTGACGAGATGACGAACCTCCCAAAGGCACTGAGACAGAGACTTGCAGATGAGCATCCGTCACTTTTCTCAAGCAAGGTGATGACAAGCCAGAGCGACCCGGACGGGGCAGCCAAGCTTGCCCTGGAGCTTCATGACGGGAACATCATCGAGTGCGTGCTTCTGACAGACAAGGAAGGAGAGCTCACGGCCTGTGTCTCAAGCCAGGCAGGCTGTGCAATGGGATGCAGGTTCTGCCGCACCGGGACACTCAAGCTCAAGAGGAACCTCGAGGACTTTGAGATAGTCGAGCAGTTCATGCACCTTCAGCATGTGGCTCCCGGAAAGATCAGCCATGTGGTGTTCATGGGAATGGGAGAGCCACTGGCGAACCTTGACAACGTTGTGAGCGCAATCTCATTCCTGCACGATCCTGATGGACTCAACCTGAGCCACAGGCGCATCACCATATCAACATGCGGCCTTGTGCCGGGGATCAATGAGCTCTCAAAAAGGAAGGTTC
>JAEEGG010007108.1_pt1 | contig 25998 bp, 16 predicted proteins | sample 9134161 | NCBI WGS metagenome assembly JAEEGG01 (sample SAMN16246543, study PRJNA631951) | gut metagenome | biome: gut microbiome; feature: rumen; material: CR-attached | host: Bos | place: Iran: Karaj | collected 2018-10 | reverse complement strand
AAGCTGTTGCTCGTCAAGAAGCGGTCGGAATAGATGTTCGAATACTGATCCACGTTATTCGACAGACGCGGAATATTGGAGCTGGTATTCGTCTCCGTCCATGCATTCAGAATATCTTTGTGCCAGTTGCGGTTACCGATAGCTTCGGAGTGCATCAGCGCCTGGTACGTGTAATCGAATCCGTAACCACCGATACGGTAGCTGCAGCTGACACTCAGCGTTACGCCGTAAGCCTCAAAGTCAATTCCGAAACCACCGTCCAGATCAGGCATGTAGCTCTTACCGATATAGTTGCTTGCTGCGCGCACAGCATCCTCACCGTAGACAACGGTCTTCCGGATGTCGGCATTCGGGTGCTTCTGTTGATACTCATATACAGACGTGATGTAGTTATCACCGGTGTTGTCCAGGTTAGCATCGGTCTCTACGCTGAAACCGCCACCGTTCGTAGCATCATAGTACGCATCGTAACCGGCTTCACCCTTGTCATTAACACCTACGTAGTGAGGCATGTACCAGTCTGCGGTCGAGTGACCCTTGGACATACCACCGTTCATGACCATACGTTGCGGGTTACCGTCCTCGTCATAACCATCGATAGGCATCTCTAACATCTTATTACGGTAGAAACCACCATTCCAACGGATATCCAATTTGATATTACGCATATCTACTGCGTGTGCTTTCAAATCGAACTCGAAACCTTGGTTCTCCATCTTTGCATCGTTTACGTAGTAACCGTTATAACCTAACGAAGGAGCTACGTAACGCGGGAAGAGCATGTTATCCGTCTTCTTGTAGAAATAATCCAACTCAACATCGAGGTACTTGCTGATTGACAATTCAAGACCAAGGTCAATCGTACTGGTGCGCTCCCAAGTCAACTCCGGATTACCTTTGTATGCCCAGGTGTATGCTTTCGAATCGTTTACGTTGTCCACCGTGTACCAGTCGGTATAAAGCGGGCCATCCTCGATATCACCGATCTCTTGGTTACCGAGTACACCCCAGCTCAAACGCAACTTACCGTTCTTCATCCAGTCAGCAGCCTCGGTACCTTCCATGAAGTGCTCGTTGGTGAAGTTCCATGCTGCACCTACGGAACCGAAGTGACCCCAGCGGTGACCTTTGGCGAAACGACTCGAACCGTCCGCACGGTAGTTAGCGGTGATCAAATAACGGTTGTCATACTCGTAGGTAGCTGTTGCGAGAGCAGACTCCAGCGTGGAAGTACGTGCGTAACCCTCAACACCATCCATCGAGATACCGTTACTCAACTCATTCACATTATCCTCTACGATATTCTTCTTGTTACCGTATTGGATGTTCATATTAAAGTAGGTGAACTCGTGACCTGCCATAACGCGGATAGAGTGCTCGTTGAAGGTCTTGTTATACTCTAACAACTGGTTGCTCGTGAACGCGAAGTAGTTATACTGCGAATTGATAACGCGGCCTTGGCCTGCGCCGTCACCGTAATACTTGTTGGTCAGGCTGTTCGAGCGGCTGTTCAGGTACTGAGCACCGGCGTTGATAGTCAATTTAAGACCCTCGTAGAGTTTGAACTCCAAGAATGCGTTAGCAGTCGTCTGGTGACGTATCGAACGAGACTTATCCCATTCCAATACGCCGGCAGGGTTAGCACCGAAAGAGTACAAACGGCCGGTCTCACCGGTTACGTTCGAGTCACCGTTGTCACCGTAGTCATACATCTTACCGCCTGTCTTCGGGTCAATCTTAACCTGACCGGTTGCCTGATCATAGACATAAACCGGATAGATGGACGGACATTGCTGAATGAAAAGGAAACCATCGTTAGCATATGAAGTACCTCTATCGTGCTGACCGGGGTTGTTGATCGAAGAGTAAGAATATTGAATATTCAAACCACCTTTCAACCATTTCTTTGCCTGATAGTTGATGTTGGCACGGGTGTTAAAACGCTGGAAATTCGACTCACGATAGTAACCCTCGTCTTTCAGATAACCGAAACTGGTGTAGTAATTCAGTTTCTCGCTACCGCCGCTGATCTTCGCCGTTGCCTCTAATTTCAGACCGTTACGGAACAATGCGTCATACCAGCTGTCCATCTCCTGATAAGCCGGAAGACGGGTAGCATTCGGGTTGAATACAGGCTGACCGTTCTCGTAGTTAACGAGAGTCTGACCGGTAGGAACAGACCAGAGGTTGTAGATAGACGGAATACCTTTTGCGCCATATAAGTTCTTGTTGGCATAGGTGATAGCTGCTTTTTGTACAGCGCCGTTCGTCAAACGCTGCTGGTTGTACAAGCTCTGCCAACACATCAGGATGTAGTCCTCCGGCGTGTCGATAACGTCGTACATCGGCAGCAAACGCATGTTGGCACCGCCCTTGACGTCGATCTCAATCTTGGCGTCATCTCCGTTCGAACTACCTTTCTTGGTGGTGATCAAAACGACACCGTTGGCACCACGGCTACCATACAGAGAGGTAGCGGTAGCATCTTTCAAGATCGTGGTCGAAGCAATGTCACCCGGGTCGATAGCACTGATCGAACCTGCGTCCAATGGAATACCATCTACTACGTAGAGAGGCGTGCTGCTTGCCGAAATAGAACCGATACCACGGATACGAATCGTACCTACAGTACCCGGCTGACCGCTGGAGGTCGATACTTGCACACCGGCAACCTCACCGGCCAATGCCTTCGTTACATCAGACGGGTTCTTCTTCTCAATGTCCTCAGCCTTCACGGCTTGAGCGGAACCTGCATAAGCACCTTTAGCAACTGTACCGTAACCGGTAACAACCACTTCTTGGATGACTTCGCTGTTCTCAGACATCGTGATCTTCAGGTTCTTTCCTGCGGCTACTTCCTGCGTAGCCATACCCACGAAACTAACGACCAGCGTTTTTACAGACTCCGGTACCTCCATCTCAAACTTACCTTCGTAGTCAGAGATCGTACCTTGTGTAGTGCCTTTGGCCTGGATGCTCGCACCGATCACCGGCTCACCTTTCGTGTCGACAACTACACCGCTTACTTGCTTCTCTGCATACAAGCCTACGCTCAATGCAATCAGAAACAAAAGTGTAAAAATCTTCTTCATTGTTTGTTATGTTTTGTTAATTAAATGATTTACTCCCTTTTCACGCGTATGTATATAATACGGAATACGCACACGCGTATAAACGAAAAATCGTGCAAAGGTACGACTTTTTTTTGATATGACCAAATAATTTAGGGAAAAAAACGCAAAAATCTACATTTTGTGTCACTCGTATGTCAAAATGCAACAATTTTCGACATAAAACAAGTCATTTGCTACGTCTAAGAGTTCTTTTGACGACGTTTGTGCAATTTTGGCAAAAATCTCCTGCCACTCGGGAGCATAACCATGGTATAAAACCGACTTGGCCATGGCCAATGCACTATTCTCCTGATTCTGGGCGCTGATGGCCAATTGACCCCGCAATTGTGCCAAAGCGTTATGCAGCGCCGTGTCACTCAACTGCGCGTCCATTAACTTGTCCAACTCCTTACGAACCAGCCCGACGCTGCGGCTGTAGTCCTCCGGATCACATGCCCAGTAAACGCACCAATAACCCGTATCACTTAGAGGCGTATAGGTCGATTCAACCGTGTAAACGAGCCCCTTCGATTCCCGCAAACTCAAGTTCAAACGACTATTCAGACTGCCGCCGCCCAAGATGTTATTGAGCAAAAATAGCGCCAATTGCTTCTTATGTCCCAACGGGTACGCTCTGCCGCCTAACATGGCATGCACCTGGTGCGTGTGTTTTTTATAGTGCGCTTCGCGCTCAAGATTTATAGTATTGTGACCGTATGTGGAACGTATGTTTACCGTATGTTTATCGTATTCATTGCCTTTCGTCAATCCCCCGAACTCCTTTTCAGCAATCTTGAAAATTTTCTCCGGTTTGACGTTCCCCTGACAGAAAACAACCATCCGCTCCGGCGTGTAATGTTCTGCCATCCAACGCTTAGCAAAGTCAGGCTTCGAAGAAATATGTCGCAAAGTCTTTTTCGTGCCCAAAATAGGTTGCGCAAGGCTGCTGCCGGCAAAAACAAGACTCTCAAAATCATCGTATATCAACTCGCTCGGCTGGTCATTGTAACTCTCTATCTCGTCCAAGATCACCATCCGCTCCTTATCCGTCTCTTCTTTCTTAAAAGCCGGCTCCAGAATCATCTCCGCAATCAGATGCAGCGTCAACTGCACATGTTCCGCCAACGTAGCCGCATAGAAAGTAGTCTCTTCTTTGGTCGTGTACGCGTTCACTTCCCCACCGATACCTTCGATGGCATGGATGATCTGCCGTCCCGTATGATGCGCCGTGCCCTTGAAGACACAATGCTCGATATAGTGCGCCATGCCGTTCTCTTCCGGCATTTCATCCCGCGTACCTGCACCCACCATCACGCCTACGTACGCCACCGGACTCGGCGTCCACCGGTGTACAATTTTGACGCCGTTTGGTAAAATATGATAAAAAGTTTGACTATTTTCTTGCATAATTCAAAAAAAAGCAGTAATTTTGCAGCCGCTTTTGGAGCGCTCGCTACGCTCGCGCCGCGGCATTGGCGGAATTGGTAGACGCGCCAGACTTAGGATCTGGTTCCTCACGGAGTGAAAGTTCGAGTCTTTTATGCCGCACATTATGAAACGCATTTCCTTTTTGGCTATCTTGGCGCTTGCCGCTATCTCCCTCACTTCCTGTCTGGAAGGTGAGAGTCATTCTACTCCGGTCATTCAAGCGGGTTTTGTTACGCGCGTGGACACCGCCGGCGTGTGTGATACGATCACGTTTGCGGATACCCTCCATATCGGCGATACGCTGCGTGTGCCCCTCGTGCTGTATGGCGCGCTCAATAACCTGACTTCTTTCCAGGTGTCCGCAGACACCTCGGCGGTGCGTTATGCGCTGCTCAACGACTCGGTCTCTCTGCAGTTCCTGGATGGCAGTTCCGCGCCGGAAAAGGGTTATCTGCGCTTTGTGGCGAACTGTTCGCTCTTCGAGACCACCTTACGGTACGAGCCTAAGAAAACCGGGGATTATGAGGTGCATATGATCCTCTCTTCCGATGCCGGCGAGAAATACTCTCCGCTCGAGGCGTACTTCAAGATGATCGTGCGCTAAGCCGTTTTTTACAGCTTTTTTGCTTCTTGCCAAAGGGCTTCCATCTGTTCAAGACTCATGTCCTTGAGCTCCTTGCCTTGTTCCTTGGCCTTCGCCTCTACGTAGTTGAAACGCTTGATGAACTTGAGATTCGTCTGCTCGAGTGCATTATCCGGCTTTAATTTATACAACCGTGCCGCATTGATTAGCGAGAACAGGATATCGCCTAACTCCGCTTCACTCGGATCTTCTTCAAACTCCGCGATCTCCTCTTTCACCTTTGCCCAAACGTCTTCGCGTTGTTTCCAATCGAAACCTACATTTGCTACCTTGTCCTGTATCCGGTAGGCCTTCACGAGGCTCGGCAAACTGTCCGGGATACCACCCAACACGGTCTTGTTGCCGCCTTTCTCCTTTAGCTTCACTTGCTCCCACAGATGACTCACCTCTTCGGCATTCTGTGCGGCAGCCTCTCCGTACACATGCGGGTGACGGAAGATCAGTTTGTCGCAGATCCGGTTGCATACATCGGCTATATCGAAATTATCGCGTGGTTCATCAGGCGATGAACCAGAGAAATTCCATTTCCTTTCCGAGCCCATTTTGGCATAGAAAACGACGTGCAGCAGCACATCGCCGAGTTCTTTGCAGATCTCGTTCATATCGTGCCGGCTAATGGCGGTTGCCAACTCGTAGGTCTCCTCGATCGTGTTCTGACGAAGGCTGTCAAAGGTCTGCTTCCGATCCCATGGACATTTCTCCCGTAGGTCGTCCATGATATCCAGCAACCGCCCGAAAGCCTTCAGTTGTTCTTCTCTACTGCTCATAATTATGAAGGGTTAAATTACCGTGGTGATCCAGTTTGGCGTACGTCCATAGTTTGAAACAATCGCCGAGAATCACCACCCGGCTACCGCTCGCGATCTGCAGATCCAATTCGATATGCCGGTGGCCGAAGATATAGTAATCGCGGTGGTTGTTCTGCTTCTCCTGATCCTTGGCAAACAGCACCAACTCTTCCTTGTTCTCGCCCTTGTATGGACAGGGGTTCGCCAACTCCTTCAACCGACTCCGCTTCGCCCATTCGTAGCCGAACTTATTGCCCCAACTCGGCGGGAGACAACGGAATAGTACCTGTAGGACGGAATTCTGGAATATCTTCCTCAACCAAATGAAGTGTTTGATCTTCTTGCGTATCCGACTCGGGTAGTATTCCTCCCAGTCGGAGGGTAAAATTCCGTCGCCGTGCGCCAGATAGATCGTCTTGCCGTATCGGGATATCGTGCAGGGATCGTAATGGATCTCCGCGCCCGTCAGTTGCTGCAAGCCGCCGAACGTCCATAGGTCATGGTTGCCGGTGAACATATGTACGTGAATACCTTGCTTAACCAACTTGCGAATCTCCTTGCAGAAAGGATGATACTGGTTCTTGCTCTTGTCGTGGATGTAATACTCCATCCAGAAATCGAACATGTCGCCCAGCATGTAGATAGAGACGGCATCTTTGCTCATCTCTTCCAGCATATCGATCAACTTCTTCTGGTGCGCGTATCCCCGCTCTATCGCCAGACTCCCTAAATGTGCATCACTCAAAAAATAAATCATACTGTAACCTGTAACCTGTAACCTATAACCCGTAACCTTTATAGGAAGCCTAACTCGAGTTTGGCTTCCTCTGACATCATGTCCTTGTTCCATTCCGGCTCGAACACGATCGTCACGTTCACATCCTTGATGCCTTCCACCGATCCCACTTTCTGACGGATGTCCTCCACGATGAAATCGCCCGCAGGACACGACGGCGCCGTCAGCGTCATCGTGATATCGCATACCCCGTCATCCTTGATATCAATGCCGTAAATCAGCCCCAGGTCGTACACGTTCACCGGTATCTCCGGGTCAAACACGGTCTTGAGCATCTTCAGTATCGCCTCTTCTTTTTCTAAAAACTCATTCATTCTACATCTCTTGCAACCCTTTCAGCCGCAAAACGGCTGCAAAGGTACTGCTTTTTTTTCACATATGCAAATATTTCGCCATTTTCTGCCATTTTGTCAGTATTTTGCCCTTGGCACAAGATTTGTCCATTAAACAACGAAGTTATAAACTGCCCGCAGGGCAATAAACGTGAAACATAAACATTTTAGCATATGAGTAAAGGAAATATTGGGGTAACGAGTGATAACATCTTCCCCGTGATTAAGAAATTTTTGTATTCCGACCATGAGATCTTCCTGCGTGAGTTGATCTCCAATGCGGTCGATGCTACGACCAAACTGAAGACCTTGTCGTCCGTGGGTGAGGTCAAGGGTGATCTGGGTGACCTGCGCGTACGCGTCGCAATCGACAAGGCCAAGAAGACCCTGACCGTCTCGGACCATGGTATCGGAATGACAGCCGAAGAGGTAGAGAAATACATCAACCAGATCGCTTTCTCCGGCGCGGAGGAGTTCTTGAACCAGTACAAGGACAAAACGGAAGCCATCATCGGTCATTTCGGTCTGGGTTTCTATTCCGCCTTCATGGTCAGCAAGAAAGTGGAGATCTTCAGCCAATCGTATAAAGAGGACGCGAAGGCCGTTCACTGGTCGTGTGAGGGTAATCCCGAGTACACGATGGAAGATACGATCAAGGCCGAGCGAGGCACCGATATCGTGCTGCATATCGACGATGAGTTTGCGCAATATCTCGAGGATGCGACGATCGAAGGACTGCTGAAGAAATACTGCAAGTTCCTGCCGGTAGAGATAGCGTTCGGTAAGAAGAAAGAATGGAAAGACGGCAAGGAAGTTGAGTTGGACGAGGAGAATATCATCAATGATATCAACCCCGCTTGGACGCGCAAACCGGCAGATCTGAAGGACGAGGACTACGACAAGTTCTACCATGAGTTGTATCCTATGCAGATGGACGAACCGCTGTTCCATATTCACCTGAACGTGGACTATCCGTTCAACCTCACGGGTATCCTCTATTTCCCGAAGATCAAGACGAACCTCGATGTACACCGCAATAAGATCCAGTTGTACTGCAACCAGGTCTATGTGACGGACGAGGTAGAGAACATTGTGCCGCAATACCTGACGCTGTTGCACGGTGTCATTGACTCGCCGGATATCCCGTTGAACGTCAGCCGTAGTTATCTGCAGAGCGACAATAACGTCAAGAAGATCAGCGGCTACATCACCAAGAAGGTGGCTGATAAGTTGGCAGAGTTATACAAAGCCGATAAGGATGACTTCGCTAAGAAATGGGACGACATCAAGATGTTTATCCAGTTCGGTATGCTGACCGACGAGAAGTTCTACGAGAAAGCCACCGGTTTTGCGCTCTACAAGAACATTGGCGGCGAATATGCGACGCTCGACGAGTACATGGATAAGGTGCGTGATCAGCAGGTCGATAAGGACGGCAACATGGTGCTGTTGTACACCAACGATCCCGATGCACATTATACCTATATCGAGCGCGCGAAGGCGAAGGGGTATGACGTGCTGCTGATGGACGGCGAATTGGATGTACACTGCATGTCGCAGGCTGAGCAGAAACACGAGAAACTGCGTTTCGTGCGTATCGACTCCGACACGATTGAGAACTTGATTAAGAAAGAAGATGCCGCGAAGGATAATTACACGGACGAGCAGAAAGAAGGTCTGCGCAAGGCGTTTGAAGCACTGCTTCCGTCGGATGCGGATAAGCTGAAATACAACGTCACCTGTGAGGCTGCGGCGGCAGATGCTCTGCCGGTATTCCTGACGCAGAATGAGTTCATGCGCCGAATGAAAGAAATGGCAGCACACCAGCAAGGTATGGCTTTCTACGGTCAGATGCCGGACAGTTACAACCTCGTGCTGAACACGAACCACCCGGCTATTCAGGCACTCGTGGATAAGACCGAAGGACAGGACGAGAAGATGAAACAACTCATCGATATCGCGCTGCTCGCGAGCGGTCAACTCAAAGGCGAGGCACTCGCGAAGTTCGTTAACCGATCGGTGGAACTCTTATAAAAAAAAAGGCTGCTTAACGGCAGCCTTTCTTTTTATTGGATAATCGAATCCAAGAAGCCCATTTGAATGGCCTCGTCGGCTTTCATCCATTTGTCGCGGTCGCAGAGTGCCTCGATCTGCTCCATCGACTGACCGCTGTTCTCTGACAATACCTTATAGAGGTCCTGCTTGAGGCTCTCCATTTCTTTGAGATGGATGGCTTGGTCTTTGAAGGTGGAGTAACCGATACCCGAACTCGGTTGATGGATCATGAAACGCGAGTAGGGCAGGGCTGCACGGTGACCTTTCTCACCGCTCGATGCGATCACTGCACCCATAGAAGCTGCCAGACCCAGCACCGTCGTATAGACCGGCGATTTGATGAATTTCATGACGGAGATCAACTCCAGACCCGAATAAACCTCACCGCCTTGCGAGTTGATGTACAAGTGAATCGGATCGTGGTTGAGCGAGTCCAGGAACAACAACTGCGCTACCAGCGTGTCCATGTTATCTCCTACCACCTCTCCGCTCAGGAACAGGATACGATCCATCATCAAGCGGCTGAACACGTCCAATTGCGTGATGTTCAGTTGACGCTCTTCAATAATATAGGGGTTAAACAACCGCCCGTTAATCTTTTCTTCTTTTTTCATATATGTAGCGTTTTTATTTTCAGTGAGTATATGTACTCAATCGAGACCGTCTCGAGCGAACTATCAAATTTCCAATGACTGGCATTTATATGCCAAGTACTTCTTCTCTTCGTCATTGAGCAGCGGCGACACCTCTTTATATACGCGCACGTGGTACGCGTTGAGCCAGTCGATCTCGTCCTCGGTCATGAGCGACATTTCAATGAGCGACGTGTCGTAGAAACAGAGCGTCAGTGTCTCGAATTGCAACCACTCGTCTTCGGTGGTCGTGGCCTTGGTCTGCTTGGCGGGAATGACGGTGATCAGGTTCTCCGTGCGGATACCCCATAGGTCGGTGCGGTAGATACCCGGTTCGTCGGAGATGATGTGACCAATCTCCAGCGCCGTCGGGTTATTGTCCGTACGTACGTTCTGCGGTCCTTCGTGGCAGCCCAAGAAATGACCTACGCCGTGCCCTGTTCCATGCCCGAACGTGATACCTGCTTCCCACATATACTGCTTGGCTAAGGCATCCAGTTGGTTGCCTCTTGTCCCCCGCGGGAAACGTGCCCGAGCAAGTGCGATATGTCCCTTGAGGACATATGTATAGTCGAGTTTAGCCTGCTGCGGGATACGTCCGCCGAGCCAAACGGTGCGGGTAATATCCGTTGTTCCGTCGAGGTACTGACCACCCGAATCAAGCAACAACATACCTTCCGGCTTCACCTCCGCGCAGTTGTCTTTGGTGGCGGCATAGTGCACAATCGCACCGTTGCCTTTGTAGCCTGCGATCGTACCGAAACTCTCCTCTACGAAGTTCTCGCCCATCATTCGGAACTCGTGCAGTTTCTCCATCAGCGTCCATTCCGTTTGGGTTTGTCCGTTGGCAAAAGCTTCCTCTTCGAGCCACATAAAGAACCGTGTCAGCGCTACGCAGTCCTGCCGCATGGCGATCCGTTCGCCTTCCAGTTCGACCGCGTTCTTATGGGCTTTGTCGATGAGGATGGGGGACTTGGCGTTGATCTTCTTGCATCCTTCAGGAATCGCCTCATACAGCGCCTCATTCACCCGTGCACCGTCATAGAGCACCGTGCCCTTCAGACCCTTAATATAGTCGAATACCGCCTCGTAAGGTTTAACTTCTACGTTATTGAAATCGAGGTAGTTCTGCGCCGGCGAGTCGATCTTCGCAGCGTCCACAAACAGCGTACATTTATCGGCTTCGAGCACCACGTACGAGATCACGACGGGGTTGTACTCCACGTCGTTTCCGCGGATATTGAGTAACCATGCGATCTCATCGAGGGCACTGATGATCATGGCATCCGCTTTCTTCTTCGCGAGTTGTTCGCGCATGCGAGCGAGCTTCGATTCAACGGATTCTCCTGCGAAATCGGCAGCGTAGGGGTAGAGCTTGTCCTGCGGGATAGCGGGACGTCCTTCCGTCCAGAGCGGCTTGATGAGGTCGATGGACTTCAACGCGATCTTCTCGCTCCATTCCTTGTAGTCATTGACGGAAAACATCTCGGGGTTGACACCGATCAGACCTTGGACATTGTCTGCAAGCCAGTCCACGATCTTCGGGCAATCTACATCGCTCTCTCGCATCAGTTCGATCGTCGAGTCTTTGAGTTCGATACCCGCCTGCAGGTAATAACGGCTGTCGGTCCAAAGGAGCGCTTTGTCCATGGTTACCACCATCGTGCCGGACTCACCGTTGAATCCGCTCAAGAACTGCATTTCGCACCAGTGACTGGCCATGTACTCGCTGGCGTGCGGGTCATTTCCCGGCACTACATACGCAGCCAATCCGTGCTCTTTCATCATTCCGCGCAACGCGGCCAAACGTTCCAATCTATTCATAGCTAAACGAAAATTTTTGCAAAGGTACGAAATAATTTGCACATATCAAAATTTTTTTGTAATTTTGCGGCGCAAAAAAGTAATACTATGAGAAAGACGGTTTTCCTTATTTTGACTGTGATGCTATGTGCGTACTCGATGCCGGCGCTGTCGTGGGGACAGAAAGGGCACCGTATTATCGCGCAGATCGCGTATGACCACCTGAGCAAGAAAGCGAAGAAGCAGGTGGATGCCGTGTTGGGTGAACGCGGAATGATCTACTGGGCGAACTGGCCGGACGAGATCAAATCCGACACCATCTATCCCCATAGTTACGACTGGCATTTTCAGGATTTCGACGGCGGGATGAGAGACAGCGCGATCGTAGCCGCTCTGACGGACTATCCGAAGGAAGGAGGAAATATGTTCCGGGCACTCGACTCGCTCGTAAGCGAAGTGGAAAGTGTAAAGTGTAAAGTGGAGAGTAATCCACACACACTGCGGTTCATCGTGCATCTGAGCGGTGACCGATACTGCCCGATGCATATGGCGCATATGGACGATAAGGGAGGCAATAAAGTGAAGATGAAATGGTTCCGTCAGGAGACGAACCTGCATACGGTATGGGATGAAAAACTGATCGATTCGCGCGGGTACAGTTATACGGAATACGCGCAGATGCTCGAGGATATGTACGGACATGAGCGCGCGCAGATCGAGCAGGCTACGGATGCCGAACTGCTGGTGCAGAGTTATCATATCACCGAGGCGATTTATGCTTACCAGCAGACATGGGACGGTAATACCTACCATTATATTTACCGCTGGCACGAACCGATGGAGCATCAGCTCTATATTGCCGGTATTCGATTGGCGATGCTGCTAAACAGCATCTATAGATGATAGATTATAGATGATAGATATGAAAAGACATCTTTTATTATCGCTATTCCTGGTTTCGTGTTCCCTGCTTTTTGCGGGAACGAACCTGCAGATCTATTACGATTTCGGTAGTTTAGGCACGGCATGCGGTAACCAGCGATCGAACCGTGTAACGACGACCTTGGAGCTCTTCTACGGTGACCCGTGGGGCAACACCTTTGCCTTCATTGATATTGATTATAACATCCATCCCAACGACCCGAAGAACACGCCTTTCATGGCGTACGGAGAGATCGCGCGGTGTCTTAATTTCTGGCAGAAGACGAAAGCCCGCGATCTGAGCATACAAGTGGAGTATAACGGTGGTCTGGGACTGTACAAGGGCCCAGGCGGAGACATAGGCGGTTACGGCATCAACCATGCTGCGTTGGTGGGACTGAACTACTGTCTGCATACGAAAGACTTCAAGAACATCTTCAACCTCGAGTTGCTCTATAAGTACATCGTCGATGATTTCAACGGTATCCATAACAACGTCCCGATCCAGTTCACCTTCGTCTGGGGCTGCGATGATTTCTGTACGGCACCGGGTCTCCGCTTCTCGGGATTCCTGGATATATGGGGACAGAAGTATGCCGACGGGCAATCCTGGGTGATGATCAGCGAACCGCAGCTGTGGTACAACGTCGGCCGTTGGTTCAAGTGCCCGAACCTGAATATAGGCACGGAGATCGAGTTCAGTTATAACTTCATAGGCAAAGGCTTTATGTGCAACCCCTGCCTCGGTATCAAATGGTGTTTTGATTAGCGGTTATAGGTTACGGGTTACAGGATACAATAAACCCTCGGTTTTGCGGCCGAGGGTTTATTTATGTTATTGATGTTGCTCGCGGAGCAGGTCGTTGACCGTCTTCACAGGGTTGAAGGTCGAAACCGGTACTTCGACGAAGATCGTGTTCCAGCGGCTCATGGCACCGTTCCAGAGACCCGGCAACTCAAGTGCCAGCAGTTCTTTACCGTCCTTCGATTTATTGGAGATAAAGCCGGTCTTCGGATCAACGTACTTGGGCAGGTCGAACGGCTTGCCTTCGTAGTCACGGATCGCGCAAACGAGATCTACCGGATTGAAGTGGGTCGATTGCTTCATCAGTTCCGGATCGCTGATCTGGGTCGATTCGAGGATCTGGCAAGAGATCGATCCGTCTTCTTCACGAACGAGGAACGGACCACCACCGGGTTCGCCTGTGTTCTTTACCACGCCGCAAACACGGATAGGACGATTCAGTTTAGCGCGCTCCTCATCGCTCAGGTCGGGGTTCTTGAGTGCCTCGAAGACCCGTTTCTGCTCGGTAACAAGCACACCGGCAAGGATCTGTTTGTAACGGATCGTGTCTTTCTTGAGACGATCGGGAACGACGTTGTCGATATTCTTGATGAATACGATGTCGGCATCCTGTTGGTTGAGGTTCTCGATGAGCGCACCGTGTCCACCCGGACGGAAGAGGAGCTTACCGTCTTTGGTGCGGAATGGAGTACCGTCAGGGTTCGCAGCGAGCGTATCCGTGCTCGGCAACTGCTCCGAGAAAGTAACGTCATACTTCACGCCGTATTTCTCTTCGAACTTCTGGATGTTGTCTGCGATATGCTGACGGAAGAGCGGCAGGTGATCGTGGCTGACGGTGAAGTGCAGATAAACGGTGGGTTTCTCACCATTCTTCGCCGGAGCAACGCAATACTGTGCACCTTCTACCAGATGCTCTAGCGCGGGCGTACGCGCGCCGTCGCGATATTTATGGAATAAGAGCAAACCCTTCGGCAGTTCACCGTAATGCATGTCGTTGAGCAGGTAACGAACGGCCTCTTGACCTTCCTTGCCGGCGAGTTGGGGACCGAAAGCAAACTGATCTTTGTGTGCCAGAAAATCCTGAATGAACGGCGTCTCGATGCCGTCCTCCAGATACTGGAACAGGTTCTTGAACATACGGCTGGCAGCACCCGAAGCCGGAACGAACTTAAGGATCTTATGACCCTCTTCCAGGTACTTCTGCCACGCAGCGATGTACTCCTCCTGCTCGGCGCGTTTCGGGGCAAGGATACCCTTCTTCGTCGAAGCCGGAGCAACGATGTCTAACTCGGGAAAACCATTACGGAAACACTCCAACTGAGCCTCCGCTTTTTCCACAGAAATACCGTGAGCTTGTAATTGCTCTAAGTCTTGTGCACTGAAATTACTCATGGTTGTTAAAAATTAAGTTAATATATCGGGTTAATTGTGTTTGACCAAATAATACTCGATGCCCAGCGCTTCCACCTCTTTCTTATAGCGCTCAAAGAGCTCCAAGCGTATCGCGTCTGCGCCGTTGCTTCGGGCTTTGTCCGGCACCCACGGGATATCCGGATAGAGGATGACGTACACGTCCATCGGGTAGCGCTTGATGGCTTCGTCGAGCCACTCCGGCCAATGACCGAAGGCGTAGTCGAACCATACCTTGGTGATCAGCAGTTCGGTATCAAAGATATACAATCCATCCGGTTGCTGCTCCAATCCCTCTATTTGGTGGCGAGCGATCTCGCAGAGCTCGTCATATGTGACGTCGGTCGTTCCTTTGCGCTCTACATACTCCCGCGCATATTCCGGCACATAGGTTCCGTGGTATTTCTCCGCCAGCTCTTTGGCAAGCGTTGTTTTACCCGTTGATTCCGGTCCTATGATTCCGATTCGCATCATCGTGTCAGCATCAGTTTGATATTGAGTCCTACGTTATCTGCCTTGACAGGATAGCTGCTGCTGATGAGCGGAGTCGTGCCTTGGTGGTCGTAGAAGAGCTGGAGGTTGATCTTCTGACTGAGCACGTAGTCCGCCGAGATCTTGATGGCGAAGACCTTGTTACCGCTCGAAGCCTGCGTGAGACCTTCGTCCACCTTACGGAGCAGCATCTTCACATCCTTATAGGACAGATCAACTTGGAGCTTGAGGTCGTTGCTTACCCGTTTCTCGCCGCCGTCTTTCTTCTTGGTGATGAAACCGAGGTTCTTGATCGTGTATCCGCCGCCGATGACGAATTCGGACGTATGTCCTTCGGTCAGTTGGACGGAGGTGACGTTGAGGGCTAAGTTACGCTGCTTGCGGTACTCGGCCTTGATGCTCAGCGAGTTTTTCATCGTGAGGTTGAGTCCGATGAGCGGCGAGAACGCCTCGGTGATGGTGACGTTGGAGATATCGTATGCCGCGCTCGGCCGCGGGCTGTCGGTCGTCACGTCGCGTACGAAACCGACTTGTTTATTATCGCCGTCTGCACCCACCCAGGTAGAGTACGAACCGAACGAACCGATGGCGTACTTACAGGTGTAGGCATGGGTGAGGGTGACGGACTTGAAGTGGTCTTTGATCCACGGCAGTTTGCCGAGTCCGTCGAAGGTAACCGACCAGTTCGGCAGGATGCTGAGGATGCCCAGGAACGGGTTGAGGCTCACCTTATTCGGATCCCGTCCGGTGTAAGCGGATAGGAAGGCCGGCACGAGCACATCGGCCGACGAGCGACCTACGCGACCGTGCTTGGTCGGGTCGTATTTCTGTCCCGGGAAGACGGTTCCTCGCATGAAACCGGCATCGGGTAGGGTGACGCCTGTATATTGATCCTGCACACGACCGGCGATGATCTCGCGGTTGGTGAGGAAGCGGTCGTACGCACTGTTAGCGAAGTTCTCATCCTGCGAACCGACACGACTGAAGATCGTTCCAATCGCCACCTGGGTGATGTTGAACGAACCGGTTGTTATCTCCTGCGGGTCCCCGTAGCTGTAAGTGATCGAGGTGGAGGACGCCATGTAGCGTTTTCCGTTCAGTTGGATCTTGAATCCCGGCAGAGGCTCGAGGGTCAGTTTGATATCGAGGTCCGAGGTATGCGCCCGGATAGCAGGTTGAACGACGGAAGTGTCGCCGGAGAGCCAGTTATTGCGGATGGCGCGATCCATCATGTCTTTCGGGATGAAACCGAACGCGAAGTCAAAGCCCGGTGCGTAGCCGCCTTCGGTCTTGCGCTGACCCATGAAGCCTGCCTCCGGCATGAAGCCCGGGAGAGTCATTGAGTTCGTCTCGCGGTAGGTTACTTGCAGACGACGGATGAACGTACCGACGTAGGTGAACATGTCGCCCGCTATCTGCGCCGGTGTCCGCTCGTTCGGGTCTTTGGTGGTGACAGTGATCGTCGCCAAGTTGCAGTTGGCTTTCGGCGTGAGGCTGATCTTCGTGTTTCCGGCAGGCTTGAACGATACCGGTATGCTCTTACCGGTCGAGTCTGCCACGGTGACCAGGACGGTCTCGCTGTTGAGGCGGTGGGTGATCTCGACGGTCTGACCCTTCTCTAACTTCATCGTCTGGGTGTAGTTCTTCGGCTTGAAGTTACGCCGCGAACCACGACCTGTATAACGCTGGGTCATCGACTTCCAGTACTTGGACTTACCGTACCAGGTCTCGAAATTGATACCTCCGTCGACCTGCCATGTCTGTACACTGCTGACGGTGTTACCGCGGTCGATACCGTTGAGCGACGAAGCCGTTCGGGTCCAGTTATAGTTCGCATTATAGGACGCGTTGGCGGTGAGGGCATCGAGTCCCGGCACCCGGTTGAACGGCACGTTCCAAGAGGCGGTGAACACCTGTTGGTAGGTGTACGGTTTGCCCCATTTGGCCAACGAACGCTGGATCGTGTCTTTCCATGCCTCGTACTTATCGTGATTGAACTCCGCATCGAAATACTTGCCGTTCAGGATCTCCGGCGTGTACTTACCCTCATCGATGATGGCATTCATCGCGGACTGGAAGCTGAACTTCATGTTTTTGGTCAAGTCGTACTTGATATCGACATTACGATCCCAGGTGAAGTCCTTACTGTAGGTCAGGTCGGAAGCATCAAAGCCATTCCCCGTCAGGTCGCGCATCTTCATATGACTGAAAGTACGGTGCATATTCGTGTTGAACGACCAGGACTGCGGTAAGTAGTAGAAATTCATCTCCTTGAGGAACTTCACTTTCTGTACTTTCTCCACCTTGCTGAACGGCTCCCAAGGCTTGGGGTTGAAACTGTAAGCATAGGTGAACGAACCCTTATGATCGGTGGAGAGATTGGTCTCCATTTCGGGCGAATGTTCCTTCTGCTTGTTGTACGAAGCAGAGATAGAGAAGTTAGCCGGGTCCACGAATAGATCCCGTTTCTTGGTGTAGTGGTGGTTGACCTTGAGGTTGGACAGCGAGAAGGACGTCGCCTCATGGACGGTGTTCGTCATCTGGCGGATGGAGTCTTTCTCTTGTTTGGTATCGTACGAGTCGAGTGTCGCTTTGAGCTTGACATCCGTATCGAGCGGGTCGTAGTCGGGGCTCGTGGTCTCGTTGCTGTAAGAGACATAGAGCGGCATCTGGATCTTCGCTTTCTCCGGGAAGAGACGTCCTGCTTCGAGGGCGGCACTGACGGAGATCTGGTAGAAGTTATCCATATTGCGATCGAGCACATTGGACTCGATCGAACCGTATCCGGCCGTCTCGAGTCGTCCGGCTACGTTGACTTGCGCGATGTCGCTGATAGCCAGCGCTGCATTCGCCTGAGCTGCCACACCGCCTTGTTCGTTGAACTGACTCAGACGTAGCTCGTTCACCCATATCTCACCGCTTGCATCGTGCTGACCGTTGTTGCGCACACCGATCATGATGGTGCTCACATCCTCGAGAGTCGGGTTACCGAGCACGGTGATCTTGTTCTGCGGCTTGTCGTTCGCGTCATCATAGATGACGTACGGGATGGTGTTACCTACGCCCTCGTTGCCTGCCCGTTTGGCTTTGTTACGCGCCATCTTGGCCGAGGTGAGTACCTCGAGCGGGAAGTCGAACATATTCTGCGTCGGCCATACTAACTCACGGTCGGAGGCGGAGTTGTTGTTATATTGTCCCGGAGCGGTCAGATGCAGCGGGATCTCGTATTCGTAGTAGTTATTGCGTACGTCCGAACCCATACGGATGAAGCAGGTGAAGTCTCCGTCTTTGAGATCGGGGTCGATTGCACTCATCTGCTCGGCATGGACGAACATCTGCAGTTTCTTGTACTGGCGCAGGTCGTAGCCGGTGTTCTTATAGACGGCGCGTGCATCATGCGGACTGAGGTTTGTCACCCGCATCACCATAGATTGTTCGTTCTGGGCGATGAGTTGGGCTTGTCCGGGATCGGTCTGACGGGTTACACCCGGCGGGAGGACGTAGTTAATCGGCGTACGGGTACTGTTCTCTTCGATATTGACAGTCTGCACGCTGATCGCTGCCCCTTTATTGACCGGCACACCGATCGGCGCCAGATCGCGAGTGTACTGTCTCCAGTCGCCGCGAACGAGGTCGAGGGTCGCGAAACGCAGGTGGGTCTCATGCGCAAAGCCCGTCATGTACATACGCATGAAGCGGATGGATTTCCAGTTACGTATCGATCCTTCCTTACGGACGGTCGCACTGTCACCACGGAGAGGTATCTTAAACTGATACCACGTCACATCGGCTACCGTACCGTCGCGCAGGGTCACCTTACGGATCATCTTCTCGGTGATATGCTGCTTGCCTACCTCCAACATGTCCGGACGCAGGAGGACCTTATACTCGTAGTAACGCTCGTACTCGTTGAGCGTGTTGTCTTGGTTGATATCCTCGATATCCGGCGTGAGGGTAGCGGCTGTACCGTAACTCTCCGTCTGCTGTTCGGATGCAGGCGAGTTACCTTCGGTACCGTTATAGTGCTTGTAACGGTCGAGGATCGACACCTCCCGCTGGTCATAGTCCGTGCCTCGGTAGTAATGGTAGTTATCGCCGGCAGGGTCATGGAGCGGCGAGAACTCATCGTTTGCCCACTTCGTCTTGGTCTCGGGGCTGATGATGCCGTCCACCTCATCGAGGAATTTCTTATAAGCAGGCCATGTGAACTCCTGATCGTTGGACAGACCGTCCAATCCGACGTCCTGACGGGGACGTGAACCGGCTTCGTTACTGAAGGCTACCACCGTACTTGTCGTACGCGGCACGTTACCCCAGAAAGTAGGTTCGATACGTCCCTGGTCGGTCTCGGAGAGCGGCATACCGTGCTCGAACGATTTCTTGCCGTCCCGTAAGATATCCTCGCTCACGTCACCGAGGTTGAAATAGAGCACACCCTCATAGTCCGTAGAATGCTCGGGGTTGGTGAGCGCCGGATCCATGAGCCAGAACTGAATATATTCGATATTGGCTTTCTCGAAATCCGTGTTGTCCAGACGCCGCATGATACCGCCCCAACGCTGCTTCGGGTTCTTAAGTTTACCGTCCGCATTGAGTTCGCTTGCGTTGAGGTTATACGGACCGCGCTCCTCGGGGTAGTAAGCGAGGTTGAGGACCGCCAACTTGGTGTCCACGTTGCTCGCTTCCTGACGATTCGGGTAGATCTCATCCTGATAAACGATACGCGTACGATGGTCACTGAGCGCCTGCAGATTATCGCGTAAGTGCGCCGGTGTGTTGGACTGCGGGTAACCGAAGATAGGATCGACGGCATACCAGCCGATGTGAGCACGGTTGATGTTATACGCCGCCGTGTCTCGCGTGACGTTGATCTTCGACTCCGGGAAGACGGTCGGCGTGGAAGCCAGGAACCAGTAACTCGGATAATGGACATCGATATTCGTGGTCGTGTTCTCGAAGTCGTCTATATACGCCGTTCCAACCGATCCTACATCGTTCGTATGGCCCGGGATGAGGTGCGCGAACTCGGCGCTGATCTGGAAGGTAGAAGGAGCGGTTGCTGTGATCCACGGGATCTTATCGATCGCATTCGTGAGCCACCGCATCTCGGTCTTCCAACTTCCGTTGACACCCCAGATCGTGTTGGCGAGCGGCTCTGAACCCGTGTTCACTTTCGTGGTCAACGGCCGCTCACGTAGGTGCATGATCGTACCACCGATAACGAGGTCTTTGTTGAACTCATACTCGAGGTGGGCTCCGAAGAGCGACTTACGTTGCATCGAGAAAGTCGATTGGTTCTCAAGCTTGACATCGACGTTTGTTCCGGACTCGAGAATAGAGGTATTGAGGATGGTCACTGTTCCCATCGTGTAATCGACGGTATAATCGACGTTCTCGATGAGGGTTGCACCACCTGCGGTAACCGTCACCGAACCACGCGGCACGTTCATCGCTCCCAGACGGATCTCACTGCCGTTCGTACCTTTGTACTTACCGGTCAAGTGGAATTTGTTCTTTTCGCTCAACTCTTGTGCCACGACGAGCGTAGAGTCGTACAGTTCCTGATAGCAGTATTTGTTGATCAGGGTCGGGTCGTTGCCTAAAGCAGAAGCCAAATGCGTACCGAAAGGCTCCAGAACCGGGAAGATGATCTTACCGCCACTCGAATAAACCGTCAGACCCTCGACGAAGTCGAAGCGTCCGTCGGAAGTGACGTTATGTTTCTGGTCGAGTCGGTCGAGGTTCATCACTCGCAGCAGTTGTTTGCCCTTGATCGGTCCTTCGTCGATGTACTGCAGATCGGTACCGACCGAGTCGTTTCGGTAGGTGACATACAGCTCGAACTTATCCTGCTGGATGGAGGTCGCTCCCAAGGAGTAGATGTTTTTCATCATCAGGTCCCATGTACCGCGGTTCTTCTGACGCGGCGCGTTCGCGCTGGATTTCAGCATCTTCAGTGCCAGAGCCGGCGGGGTCTTGAGGACTACTTGGTTGGTGGTGTCCGCTACGTTGTCCGTGGAGAACTCACCCACTTGATACACCTGACCGTTGTACGTATATTCGAATGCTACGGCGAGCACTTCGTCTTGGTTCAGCGCGCTCTTGAGCGATATATAACCCAAGGCACTGTTCAGCGTATATTCGCCGCTGGTCAACAGGCGTGCGGACTCGATCTTCTCAAAGTCTGTACCGCTCTCCATGCCAAGGCCTTCGAGTGCCGTGGTCGTCTGCTGCAGATCACGGAAGTCGGTAGTGCTGACGGTCGAATAGAGTACGTTCGTCTTGTTATCCGGCGCACCGGAGTGACTGCCGCTCCAACTATACTGCGTATGCTGCGTGTTCTCACCGAGGTCCACGAACGCCACGATGTTTCGTGCCTGATCGTAGTTACCGCGTTTATTGGTGATCCATACCTCGATCTTATTGATGGTGAAACCGCTGGAGACGTAGGGTACGGTCTGCATGGCGCGCTCATAGAAATCGCGGAAGAAATGCGAGAGGAAGAAGTGGCGGTTCTCGTCGTAGTTATCGCCCGAGATATCGAACTTCGTCATCTGCGCACCGCCCTTACTGCTCACTGTCTGCGCCTCGCTGTTCTGCTGGCTGACGAGGGCTTGGATCTTCAGTTTGCCGAACTTGAGATTCGCCTTGATACCGAACAAAGCCTGACTGCCTCGGATGAGGTTGGATGGCAAGTCCATCGTCACGTTACCCGCCTCGATGGATTGGATGATATCGTCCTCTTCGCCTTTGTAGTTGAGTTTGAGGTTCTGTTGGTCGAAGGCGAACGAAGCCTCCGTGTTGTACGACATGTTGAAGTTGAGCTTCGAGCCGACCTTACCCTGAATGCTCGCCTGGATCTTCTCGTCGAAATCGAAGATGTTATTATTTCGCGCGCGTACAGTGAGTGCAGGATTGTTGATGTATTGGTGCTTGAACCCGAAGAGCAACTCTGCCGATCCTTGCATCTTGAGTTGGACACCACCCGGACCAAACACCTTATCGGCGGGTCCAATGTTGAACTTCATGTCCGTGATGTCAAACTTCTTCTCGTTGTTATGCTCCACCTCGCCGATCTTCTGTTGCCAGTACGAATGCATGATCTGCCGCTCGGCATAGTGGTTGTACTCATCCTGCGTGAGCATGTAGGGCGTTGTGATATCCGTATCGCCTAATTTCGTGCGGATGACGTACGTGCCCGTCTCCGGTTGGTACTCCACGGTGGTGGTGATGTTATCCGGATCGTTCAGATCGAGTGAACTGTTCGGTTGCATCAACTCGCCGTAGTTCTGCGCTCCGAGTTGCTTGACGCGTGTCGGTGCCCAATACGAACTATCCGTCTCCGTTACGAAGTCAGCCGCCTCCTCCGGCGTTATCTCGCCGGACTCCACTTTCTTCTGCCGCTCTTTCCGTTCGGCCTCTTTGGCAGCTTTCTCGGCTTTCTTAGCCTCCTCACGCGCTTTCTCTTCCTCCCGGGCTTTCTTCTCCGCTTCCTTACGCGCTTTCTCTTCCGCCACCAGTTCCTTCAGCGTCTTCTGGGCATACGTATGCTGCACTACCGTTCCCAACGGCAGCCACAGCAACAATACTATGTATAATAAACGTTTAATGTTGAACGTTGAATGTTTAATGGTTAGAGCATTTTTAGTGCTTCACGAATGACGGCTTCTACTTTGAGCGTCGGGTCGGCTTTGAGGATCTTATCCACCGCCTTGCCGCTGGCCTGCGTTGCAAAACCAAGCATTGTCAGCGCGCTGACTGCTTCGGCTTTGACGCCACTCTCGGCTTCTACATCGAGCATCGGGATCTCCGTCGGGTCACCGCCCAGATCCAGCTTCAGCGCTTTGTCTTTGAGGTCGACGATAATACGTTCGGCAGTCTTTGTACCCAGGCCTTTCACCTTCGACATCGCTTTGGCGTTACCCGTTGCGATGAGCATACGCAATTCTTCTGCTGTGAACGCAGAGAGGATCATACGCGCTGTAGCCGCACCGATACCGCTTACTGTCATCAGCAACTCGAAGATCTGGCGCTCCGTCTTCGTTACGAATCCGTACACCTCATGCGTATCCTCGCGGATGATCTCCGTGATGAATAACTTCGCCTCTTTGTCTTCGCTACCTACTAAAGCACTGTATGTCGGCAACGTAATCGCGATTCCGTATCCGACTCCGGCGGCCTCTATCACTGCCTCTGTCGGGTTCAAATCCGTCAATATTCCTTTGATATATTCAATCATAATGCATACAAAAAGCCCGCAAAGATACAACATTTATTTGATATACGCAAATGCGCGCGCAATTTTATAAGAAAAAGTGTGCATTTTAGTAATTTTTGTGCTTTTCGTTTTCGTATTTCGGGATTTATTACTATCTTTGCACGCTAAATTAGGCTTATTATGGCAAGAACTGAAATATCGACGATGGGTGAGTTTGGTCTGATCAAGCATCTGACCAAGGATTTGAAACCCGTTCAACCGAGTACGAAGAAGGGTGTCGGCGATGACTGCGCTGTGATGGATTTCGGCACGAAGAAAGTGCTGATGACGACGGATATGTTGCTCGAAGGAATCCATTTTAACTTGGAGTATGTGCCCCTCAAACACCTCGGTTATAAAGCAGCGGTGGTGAATTTCTCGGATATCTACGCGATGAACGGCACGCCGACGCAGATCACGGTGAGTCTGGGTATCAGCAAGCGTTTCTCGGTGGAGGACATCGAGGCGCTCTATAGCGGAATCCGCCTGGCGTGCGAGCGTTATGGCGTGGATCTTGTGGGTGGTGACACCTGCGCTTCGATGACGGGTTTGACGATCTCGATCACCTGTCTTGGAACAGCGAATGCGAAAGATATCGTGTATCGCAACGGTGCGAAGTTGAATGACCTTATTTGCGTTTCCGGTAACCTCGGAACGGCCTATATGGGACTCCAACTGCTCGAACGGGAACGGCTCGCAAATGCCGAACAACCGGACTTCGCCGGCAAGGAGTATCTGCTGGAGCGCCAACTTAAACCCGAGGCAAGACGCGATATCATCGAGGCCTTAAAGAAAGCCGGCATCAAGCCCACGGCGATGATGGACGTGAGTGACGGACTGTCGTCCGAACTGCTGCATATATGCAGTCAGTCGGGTGTCGGATGCTGTATCTACGAGGATAAACTGCCGATTGATTTCGAGGCAGCTTCGCTGGCAGAGGAGATGAACCTCAATATCGTGACCTGCGCGCTGAACGGCGGCGAGGACTACGAACTGCTGTTCACCTGCTCGCTGGACGACTACGAGAAACTGATTCCGGTGGAGGATCTGTACATCATCGGACATATCACGAAGCCTGAGTACGGATGTAACCTCATCGGCCGCAACGGCGAAGAGTTGCCCTTAAAGGCCCAAGGCTGGAATGCTTTTGAAGAAGCGCATGCCTGATCGCTGCGCAAAGAGTTCATCGGACGCACTGTCCCCTACCATAACCGAACGGTGAAAATCGACTTCAGGAAAGTCGATTTTTGCTTGTAAGGCCATTCCTATCTCCGGTTTGCGGTTGATGCTATGTGCGGACTCCAGTTCGGTACATACATAGACTTTGTCTATGCGTCCGCCGGCAGCTGCTATATCCGCTAACATATGTCGGTGTACATCTTCCAAGTCGGCTTCGGTCATGAGACCTTTGCCCACGCCCTGTTGGTTGGAGACGATGAAGATGCGTTGGTAGCGTTGCGCCAGTTTGGGCATGGCGTCCAGTCCAACCGGTAACCATTCCCACATATTCCAATTGCGGACGTAGTCTCCCGGCAGATGTTTATTCAGGATCCCGTCGCGGTCTAAGAAAAGGAACCGGTCTTGCGGGAAGAGCGACTTAAACTCTTCTTGTGCCCGATAGTAGTCTTCCGGCACACCGATATCGATAAAATAGTCTTTGAAACGGAGTCCATAGAAACCTGCTTGCCCGGCCATGGGTTGCATGAGTTCTTTCTCGAAAGAGAACTTGGTCGGCAGGGGTTGGCTCATCAACCATGCACGGTGGATAGTATAGATGCCGCCGTTGATATCTCCGGCTCCCTGACTCTCTGTTTTTTCATGAAAAGCCACGATGCGGTCGTTGGTGCAAGTGACTGCACCATAACGGCTTGTGTCGGTCACATGACGTAATGCAATACTCAGGTTCGCTTGCCGTTCTACATGAAAATCGTATAGGTTGCGCAGGTCAATATCGAAGAGTGTGTCCCCGTTCAGCACCACCAATTCATCGGACGAAATATACTGCGCAGCTTGACGAATCGCACCACCCGTGAAGAGGGGTTGGTCTTCATTCGAATAGACGATCTCGATGCCTCGGTACTGCGTACCGAAATAAGTCTCGATACACTCGTGTTTATAGCCGGTAGCCAAGACGACACGGCTCACGCCGGCGTCCACCAAGCGATCCAGCAGATAGCATAAGAAAGGCCGTCCGTACACCGGCGCCATGGGTTTTGGGACATCGCTCACGACATGACTGAGTCGTGTGCCGAATCCTCCGGCTAATATGATCGCTTCGCGGAACAAGGGGTTACAGGTTACGGGTTACAGGTTACGGGGGAAGAGTTGGGCTTCTACGATCTCGCAGATGATATGTCCAATCATGATGTGTGCCTCTTGGATACGCGGGGTGTCGGAGGAGGGCACATTGAGCAGGTAGTCCGCCATCGCTTTCATCTCGCCACCGGTCTCTCCGGTCATGGCCACGGTGATGACGCCTAACTCTTTCGCTTTGCGAAAAGCGTTGCATATATTCTTCGAGTT
>JAEEGG010007106.1_pt1 | contig 26001 bp, 18 predicted proteins | sample 9134161 | NCBI WGS metagenome assembly JAEEGG01 (sample SAMN16246543, study PRJNA631951) | gut metagenome | biome: gut microbiome; feature: rumen; material: CR-attached | host: Bos | place: Iran: Karaj | collected 2018-10 | reverse complement strand
CCCTCATTTGCGAGTGCAAAGGTACTCTTTTTTTATGATATATGCAAATTTTAAACCTTAAATCTGATATATGACCTGTCATCGAACGAATTATTTCCCGCTGTGAAGGCTTTGGTGGCTTTGAACTCACCGATATTCAGGGGGTCGTTCTCACGTTGCCAGGCTAGTTTTTCCTCGGATTCCTGCAGGGTGGGGCACAAGAAGGGATAGCCATCGCTGGCCAGTACGATTTCCCATGGCTGGAAGTTGAGGGTGATGATACGCACATATTGCTCTGGGATGCGGAAGCCGTCAATGACGCTATAAGTGATGTTTTGCTGCTTCATAGCCTCCAGCATCTGTGGGATAATCTGCTGACGGGCAGTGTCGTTGATGAGGTAGTGCTCCCTGGGCTCTGTTCCTTTGTTGATAATCTGCGCCCTGTGCTCGGCTAACTCCTGTTCGTAGGGCTTTGGATTGTCGTAGAAGGTGCCGCCCACCATACATTGGCAGTCTCCTATCATCCAGATTTCGCGATTCAAACGGCTATAGACAACGGCACTGGCCGTGAGTCTTTCCTCAGGATGTTCTATCAGTCGGGGTATGTCCGCTTTTTTGTAGTGCTTATTGATTTGTCTGGATACCCCTATGCAGAAATCGTGGCATGAGATACCCTTTGGCGCTTTGCGGATATATTTCCCGATGAGCTGCATGGCATAGCGTCCGTTGCTCTTGAAGTAACTGTATCGCTTGTCGGTTTTTGACGTAGAGCCATCGATAACGGCGATGAAATCATCCGTGACGACGATGCCGTCCTCGCTTTTCTTCTTTGGGTTTTTCGGAACGAGGTTTTGTTCGAGAATTATCATTGTTGAAGTTTGGATTATACGATTTGGGCTTATTGCCTGACGATGCGCGATGTTCGCCATACGGACGCTTGTCACCAGACGGACGATAGCCGCCTTGCGATGGTGGCATGCCGCTATACAGCTTCGCAATCAAGTCGGGACGGCCAATACGGCGTAACGACTGCTCGATGCCACGACGCTCCTCGGGCTTGTACCAGAAGAAGAACTGACGCTGGGCCAACTTCTCCTTTGGCGTCTTGGCGCTGAAAACTGGCTCGAGTGTATAAGGGTCGTAGCCTGTGTACCACGTTTCGGTGGCATTGGTAAGAGGCGTTGGCGTGAAGTCCTGCACCTGCTCGAGGTGGAAATCAAGTCCCTTGGTAATCACAGCCAATTCGGCCATATCCTCCTCCTGACAACCTGGATGGCTGGAGATGAAATAAGGAATGATTTGCTGGCGGAGTCCCTCCTCGCGATTAATACGGTCGAAGATGCGCTTAAACTCGTAGAACTGCTGGAACGAGGGCTTGCGCATAAGGTAGAGGACACGGTCGCTGGTGTGCTCGGGGGCTACCTTCAGACGTCCTGAAACATGACGGGTAATCAGTTCACGGGTGTATTCCGCAGCGGCCTTGTTGCTGGCCTCATCCTTACTCTTATATAATAATAGGTCGTAGCGGACGCCACTGCCGATATAGCTGTGCTTGATGCCTGGAAGGGCATCTACCGAACGATAGACATCGAGCAACTTCGAGTGATCGGTGTTGAGGTTAGGGCATATCTGCGGGTGTACACATGATGGGCGACGGCATTTTTCGCAGGCATTCTTATTCTTGCCGCTCATGCCATACATATTGGCCGATGGGCCACCTAAGTCGGACAGATTTCCCTTAAAGTCGGGCATCTGAATCACCTGTTTTACCTCGCGCAGGATACTCTCCTTTGAACGGCAGGTGATAAATTTGCCCTGGTGGGCCGAAATGGTACAGAAGGCGCATCCGCCAAAGCATCCGCGATGGATGTTGACGGAGAACTTAATCATGTCGTAAGCCGGAATGCGCTTGCCCTTGTATTTGGGGTGCGGCTGACGTGTGTAGGGCAAATCGAACGATGCGTCGAGCTCCTCGGTACTCATGGGCGGGTAAGGCGGATTAATGACCGCATAGCGTCCGTCAACACCCTGCAGCAAGCGCTGGGCGTGCATCATGTTGGATTGCTCCTCCACATTCTTGAAGTTCTCGGCCTGAGCCTTTTTGTTCTTCATGCACTCCTCGTGCGAGTGGAGTACGATGTCGCGATCGGTAATGCCGCCGAGGATATCCTCCTTACGCGAGAGATAAACGGTTTGCGGCAGGTCGCGGATATCGCGGATGCTCTCGCCGGCAGCCAGGCGGCGTGCCAGTTCAATCGTAACTTTCTCGCCCATGCCGTAGGTAATTATATCAGCAGGCGAATAGCAGAGCAGGCACTTCTTAAGGCTGTCGCTCCAGTAGTCGTAATGGCTCACGCGACGTAGTGAGGCCTCGATACCACCCAGTACTACAGGCACGTCGGGGTATAGCTCCTTCAGGATTTTGGTGTAGACGATGGTGGGGTATTCCGGACGCATGTCGTGACGTCCGTCAGGGGAATAGGCATCCTCTGAGCGCAGACGACGGGCAGCCGTGTATTTGTTCACCATAGAGTCCATACAGCCTGGTGATATGCCAAAGAAAAGACGTGGCTTGCCTAATTTCTTGAAGTCACGGTAGTCACCGTGCCAGTCGGGCTGTGGCACAATAGCCACACGGAATCCCGCGGCCTCGAGTGTGCGGCCAATCACGGCGGCACCAAACGATGGGTGGTCTACATAAGCATCGCCCGAAAACAGGATTACATCTACGTAATCCCATCCCCGGAGTTCTAATTCCTTTTTTGTTGTCGGTAGAAAATCAGTCAGCCGATACTCCATTATTCTCTGTTTGGTTCTTCTTCCAGTCTAGGAAGAGCGTCATCAAGTTCTGCAGTCCCAGTGCCTTCATGTTGGGATGATAGATTACATCCAGACAAAGGTCGAGGAGTGCCTTGTCACGACCTGTCTCTGATTCGAGCAGGGAACGGATGTTAAACCTCAGTTTATCGAGTACGTCTTCGTCAACGTATCCGTTGGAATCGATGAGATCACGAAGCAGTTGATACTGCTCGATAGTAGCCAGGTGCTGGTCATTTACCTCGATGCTTCTTGTACCTGAAGCGTTGGTTTGAATCTTTGCCATAATTATCTGTTAATTAGGAATTTCAGTATGCCACGCATAATTGATTCTTGAAGTGCTTTATCTGTGATGCATTCAAAGGGGAAACCTATTGAGAATGCGTGGTAGTCATTACCTTGATAGGCCACTGCAGCGCAAGTCTGGTTGTTGTAAACCATCGTGGGAAATGCGTTGCTGGTGGTGGGCATCAGGATGTCGCTTTTCAGGGCGGCGTAATGCTTTTCGTTCAGCTGGCGATAGAACTTGAATGTCGTGCCAAGTCCCTTGACGTCTCCACTCAGGTCGTTGTTGGTTCCCTCGTAGCTGACCTTCAGGACGTCGGCAAGGAATGCCTTCTCTTCGTCGTTGGTCATGTCAGAACCGATATAGGCTCCGCTTACCAGCAGGTTGCCGCCGCAGGCTGTATAGTCTCTCAGTCGTTCCTGCATAGCCTGACGGAAACTCTTGTATGGCACTAAGCTGTGCCCGTCATTCTTCTCCAGTCCTAACAGCAGGTCAATGGCCTGGTATCTGTTCAGGTCGCAGTCGCCTTTTTCAATAGCCAGTGAAGAACTGCTGACGATACTGTATTCTCCAGCCGAACGGATGGCATTGGCATGGGTGCCTACATAGTTGAAGTCGTTGCCGGCAATGAACATACCCTGAAAATCGTTTGTGGTATATCCTAAGCCCGTCTCGTTCTCAATGCCCATGCGCTTGACGTCGAAATTCCGCTGTAGTCCCAGCCATCCGGCTGTCCTGCCATACGACACACCAATGTCTTCGTTGAGGTCAAAACCCTGTCCCTCCTTACTGATGGCGGGTGATGAGAGTCGGTTGAACCCATTGACAATCATGATGGTCTTGGTGGATTTGGGGTTGTAGAGTGCGGCAAGAACCTCAGTGGGGAAACTCTTTCCACCCTCGTTGATGGCTGCTACGCGGAAGCGGTAGAGCACGTTGGGCTTCAGTTGTACATGACAGGAAGTGCCTCTGAGCAGAGTGCCATTGTCAAAGTCGCTGTTGTCCTGAGCAATGTATAATACGTAGCCCGTCGGAGCAGATGAGGGCTCCTGTCCGTCTATGACGCCCTGCCAACTGATAATCGCTTCGCCTGCTTTTTCTGAGAACTCTATGTGGAAACGATTAGGCGCCAACGGTTGTACCACAGCCTCTTTCTTGTGCTTGCTGGTGATATAGCGCAGGATGGTCTTGTAGACAGAACGTGCCAACGTGAACCGGAAGTTGGGATCCTGACCATAGCGCATATCCCCGAAATTCTGATGCGACAGCGTTTCAAGGATGGAGCTGGGAACGAAGGGCAGACGTGTCTCAGAGTAATTGCGGTCTCTTACCTGACGTCTGGTCCAGTCGCCATAACTGTATTTCATGTCGGCGGTCAGGTTGTTGAGCAGGGCAGTGGCCAGTTCTCTTGAGGCCTCACGACTGATGCCTGCCGCCAAACAACTGTCGCCATAATTGGTGGTGCAGATGGAGAGAGAGCCATAGACGCCCTCACCAGTCTCTGTATAGCCTGCATCGCTATGGATGGCCAGCGACAGTTCTATAGGAACGTGACGACCAATGGAATCTGGTGCAAAAACAGAACCGCCACAAAGCAGGTTGGTCATCAGGGAACGCACGTTGAGGTCGTCGCCATAGTCGTTCTCGCCATTCTTGCAACTATATATCTCGTAAGGCATTCCTGCCCATTGTGCATAATATCGTGCGCCTTCCAGACAACGGGGCAGTCCGCTGGTTTCGCCCCCTCGTTCTATGTTACCCATACCACCGCCAAAGCGGACGGCATCAGTCGTGACTACGCCTTTGTGCTTGCTGAGGTTGGATACTACGACCTTGTTTCTTTCGCTGCATCCCTCGTCAAAATCAAATGTACCCAGATAGACCCATGTGAATCCGCCCATCTGCTGGTTGACCTTGAACTCAGTCTTTTGACCTTGGTGGTAGACGGTGTAGAGAGCATCATTAACACTCTCTGCTACAGTCTGATAGCTGACGTATACAGCATAGCGTCCTGCTTCCGGGATGGTGGGCTGATAGGTGACGGTGCTCTGCCTGGAACTGTTGTGCGTGGTTTCTGCCATGCGTGCCGTACCGGCCATGAAGGGATTGTCCTTGTCCTGGTAAGTACCCTGATGCATGGCAAAGCCCTGACTGGGTGCCGTTTCCCATGAATAGCGCAGGTTGCGTTCGTGGTAATTGGCAAACGATGGCATGTTGTCGTTGTCTACGATGACCTCATTACGCTGCCAGTCGCGTTCGCGTGGCGTGAAAACATTCGCTCCGGCGTTCTCGAGCATGGGGATGAGGTAGGGGATTACGATGGTCTGGGTGAAGAGATCTTCCGTCGTTCCGAAGAGGGCTGGTCTCTGCCAGCGCCATTTTCCCTCGTTGTTGTCGAAATAGCGCCCGTGACTGGCCCATAGTGAAAGATGCCGCCCGTCGAGTCCGTGCTCAATAGTGTAGGGGCGTGATACGTTCTTGACCCATGGCTCACCCTTATAGTCGATATGTCCCCATGAAGTCTGGGCTGACAGACTTTGAATGCCTGCCAGCAGGAGTGTGATAATAAATAGAGGTGTTTGTCTAGACATTACCAATTGTAAACAGTTCGGGCCGCTTGCCCTTGAAATCCTTGAAGTATAGTTTAATTTCGCGCATGTCGGCCTCCAGGTCACCTGTGGGGATGATGGTCTTCGTGCACTTGATGTGTTTCTTTTCGTAGTCGAGTCCGTAGAGCAGGATGGGTATGCCTGCCTTCAGGGCAATGAAATAGAAGCCCTTCTTCCATTCCTCCACACGTGAGCGTGTGCCCTCCGGGGTGATGCAGAGATGGAATACCGGGGTCTGTTTGGCTGTTTCAGCCATAGAGTCTGTCATGCTGGTATGTTTCTGACGGTATACGGGGATGCCGCCCATCCAATTGAAGATGGGACCCAATGGCCAGAAAAACCACTCCTTTTTCATTAAAAAATTACTGCCTAGACCTTTGGCGCCGTTGTAGAGCTGTCCGATGAGGAAGTCCCAGTTGCTGGTATGGGGAGCCAGGCATATAATGTATTTTTCAGGATGTTCTTCAGTCACTTCGGCTGTCCATCCCATTTTCTCGAACAATAGCCAGTTACAAAATTTCTGCCACATTTACAGGTTGTTTATTTGATCTACGATTTCACTGACTTGAGCGGCAAACTTTTCGCGCAAATCCTTGTAGTATGCGCTGGCCTTGATGCCCGGCTCGGGGTGTGATACACGGCTGATGAAGTTGCGCTGGGTCTTGACGACTGCCACAAGCAATGCCTCTGTGTTTTCCTTGCTGACTTCGTTTCCATACAGCGAAGCAGCCACGCCTTCAGTAAACAGTTCTTCGCAAATCTGGTTAATTGCCTTCTTTAATGATCTCTTGTTTGCCATAGTCTTTAAAGTTGTTGAATCCTTTGCAAAGATACAAAATGATTTTGAATCCACCAAATACTTCTTTAATTTTTTGTGTTTTTCGTTTTTATTTCGTACCTTTGCAACCTGATTTTGAAATATTATTTTTAATCAAATAAATTGTTCTAGAACAGTATGGAAAAAAGTGCATTGCAGATTGCAAGAGCAGCCTATCAGCCCAAGCTGCCCCGTGGATTGAAGGGCGCAGTAAAAGCTGTAGAAGGTGCTGCCACTCAGAGTGTTGACAACCAGGAAGAAATCAAGGCTCTCTTCCCCAATACCTACGGAATGCCTCTCGTAGAGTTCGTTCCCGGTGAAGAGAAGAGCTACGAGCCCATGAATGTGGGTATTATCCTTAGTGGTGGTCAGGCTCCTGGCGGTCACAACGTGATTACCGGTCTGTTTGATGCTGTGAAGCGTCTGAATCCCGCCAACCGTCTTTATGGTTTCATCCTGGGTCCTGGCGGTCTGGTAGACCACAACTACATGGAGCTGACTAAGGAGATTGTCGACGAGTATCGTAACACTGGTGGTTTTGATATGATCGGTTCTGGTCGTACAAAGCTGGAGAAGGTAGAGCAGTTTGAGAAGGGTCTCGAGATTATCCGTGAGCTCGGCATCAAGGCTATCGTGATTATCGGTGGTGACGACTCTAACACCAACGCTTGTGTGCTGGCAGAGTACTATGCCGCCAAGAATTATGGCGTACAGGTTATCGGTTGTCCTAAGACCATCGACGGTGACTTGAAGAACGATCAGATTGAGACTTCATTCGGTTTCGATACCGCTTGTAAGACTTACTCTGAGCTGATTGGTAACATTGAGCGCGACTGTAACTCAGCCCGTAAGTACTGGCACTTCATCAAGGTGATGGGTCGCTCAGCATCTCACATCGCCCTGGAGTGCGCTTTGCAGACTCAGCCCAATATCTGTCTCGTTTCTGAGGAGATTGAGGAGAAGGCTATGAGCCTCGATGATATCGTAGCATATATTGCTAATGCAGTAGCTGTTCGTGCTGCTGATGGTAACAACTTCGGTACAGTAGTTATCCCCGAGGGTGTTATCGAGTTCATCCCTGCCATCAAGAAGCTGATTGCCCAGCTGAATGACGTGCTGGCTTTGCCCGAAGCTAAGAATATCAGCCGCGACGAGCAGGTAGACTTCGCCAAGAGTCACCTCACAGCCGAGAACCTCGCTGTATTCAACAGCCTGCCCGAGGGTGTTGCCCGTCAGTTGGCTCTTGACCGTGACCCTCACGGAAACGTACAGGTGTCACTCATCGAGACAGAGAAACTGCTGTCAGAGATGGTTGCTAAGAAGCTCGACGCTATGAAGGCCGAGGGTAAGTTCGTTGGTAAGTTTGCTGCCCAGCACCACTTCTTCGGATACGAGGGACGTTGCGCTGCTCCTTCAAACTTCGATGCTGACTACTGCTATGCCCTGGGTACCAGCGCTGCCCAGCTGATTGCTGCCGGCAAGACTGGCTACATGGCTATCGTGAAGAATACGACTGCTCCTGCCGACGAGTGGAAGGCAGGTGGTGTGCCCATCACGATGATGATGAACATGGAGAAGCGTAATGGTGAGATGAAGCCCGTTATCCGTAAGGCTCTCGTTGAGTTGGACGGCAAACCCTTCAAGACCTTTGCTGCACAGCGTGACCGTTGGGCTCGTGAGACAGCTTACGTTTATCCCGGTCCTATCCAGTACTGGGGTCCCACAGAGGTTTGTGACCAGCCTACGAAGACATTGGCTCTTGAGCAGAGCAAATAATGCCAGGAAGTCATTCCAAATACACTACATCGCGAAGTCAGGCGGGCAGGAAAAAGCCTCGTCTGACTTCGCCTGTTCGTAGAAAGAAGCCAGGCTTTTTTATACGTCTTCTCCGTCATGTGCCCCGTTGGGCGTGGTGGATAGGCGGACTGGCTATCATCTCTGTCTATATTGCTTTCTTCTATTACTTGTTTGTATCGCCTTACGGATTCCGCTGGCGTGCGCTCTATGGTGAGGTCAACTATCCCGAGGGTTTTGACATCCATGGTATTGACGTCAGTCACTATCAGGGTGAGATAGACTGGGAGGTGCTGCGTAATCAGGGCACTATCGATGATTGTCCTATCCGTTTTGTGATGATAAAGGCTACGGAGGGTGCCACCAAGGTTGACGAGAATTTCGAGGATAACTTCTTCCAGGCGCGCGAGTACGGGTTTACACGTGGTGCTTACCATTTCTACAGCACCCGTTCAAGTGCTGCCGACCAGGCCCGCTTCTTTATCCGCAACGTGAAACTGGAGAATGGTGACCTGCCTCCAGTACTTGACGTAGAGCATAAGCCTAAGGGTCAGACAACGGAAGCCTTCAAGCAGAGTGTCCTGGAATGGCTTCAGATTGTTGAGAAGCACTATGGTGTAAAGCCCATCCTTTATACCTATTATAAATTTAAGATGGAAAATCTTAACGACTCGGTGTTCGACCAGTATCCTTACTGGATAGCCCATTACTATGTGGACAGCGTGGAGTATCAGGGACAGTGGAAGTTCTGGCAACATACCGATGCCGGTAGTCTGCCGGGCATCAAGGGGCCTGTCGACTTCAATATCTACAACGGGTCGTACTATGATTTGCGTCAGTTGACTATTGGCAGTCAGGAGACCATCGGTGTAGACGCTTATCGTGATAATGATTAATATGATGGATTATAAGATTCTGATCGATAAATACTATCCGGAGGACGACGACTTGAAGGCGCTGCTGATGAAACATTCGCGCCAGGTGGCTGATAAATGTATCCTGGCCTGTGAGCGTCATCCTGAACTGCAACTTGACAGAACTTTCGTTGAAGAGGCTGCCATGCTCCACGATATCGGTATCCGCTGGTGTCATGCGCCCGGCATCTTCTGTGAGGGCGAAGAACCTTATATCCGTCATGGACTTATTGGTGGGGAGATACTTCGGAAGGAGGGCTTTCCGCAACATGCGCGTGTGTGCGAGCGCCATACGGGCACAGGACTGACGCGTGAGCAGATTACACGACAGAACCTGCCTCTTCCTGAAGAGGATTTTACCCCAGAGACACTTGAGGAACAACTGGTATGCTATGCCGACAAATTTTTCTCGAAATCTCATCCTGACAGAGTGCTGTCTGTAGCGGATGCAGCCCGTAGTTTGGAGAAATTCGGTCACGAGGGCGTGGAAAAGTTCCTTGAATGGGCTAAAAAGTTTGAATAAATGCGAAAATGACAACATAATTCATTTTTTATTTGTACTTTTGCACCCGTGAAACGCAAATCGGTCATATTTTTAATGCTTTCCGCTTTCCTTTGTATGCTGGCGGGAATACCTTCAACACCATATCAGGATAATTCAAGGACACTGGATGGCGATTCGTTGGAGGTGGCCGATTCTATTCTGTTTGACTCTATTCTCGCATCTCTTGATACGGTCCCAGCATCATTTGATTCCCTTTTTTCGGACACGACGATATCGCGTGGCGCCCGTCAGGCTGCAGCAGCCCTGAAGCGTGACACCACGGTGATGGACTCGCTGGAACTGGCTATCTATCTCCATAATAAGGCTGTTGACGACTCGCTGGCACTCGACAGTATCAATCGTCAGAGAAAGCATGGTATTGATTCTCCCGTGGAGTTCTCGGCCAACGACTCCTTGCTCTATGAGGCCGGCCATGGCATGGCCTATCTCTTTGGTAATTCCCATGTGAAATACCAGAACATGGATCTGCAGAGCGAGAATATCTATCTGAGTCTCGACTCTTCACTCGTTCATGCTACCGGTGCACGTGATTCCGTTTCAGGAAAGCTCTTCGGCAATCCTGTGTTCCAGATGGGCAGCGATACTTATCAGAGTGATACGATGGCCTTCAACTTCAAGACGAAGAAAGGTTTTATCCAGCAGGTATATACCGAGCAGCAGGAGGGCTACCTCACCAGTCAGCTTTCCAAGCGTGGTGCTAATGGTGAACTCTATCTGCAGCACGGACGCTATACGACATGTGACGAACCCCATCCTGACTTCTACCTGGCGCTCTCACGCGCAAAGGTTCGTCCCGGAAAGGATGTGGTATTCGGTCCTGCCTATCTCGTGGTATGCGATGTGCCCCTGCCATTGGCTATTCCTTATGGCTTCTTCCCCTTTACGAAGAGCTACTCCAGCGGTTTCATCATGCCTACCTATGGTGACGAGACTGAGCGTGGCTTCTATCTGCGTGATGGTGGTTACTATTTCGCCATCAGTGACCAGATGGATCTGAAACTGCTCGGTGAGATCTATACGAAGGGCTCATGGGGTGTCAGCGCAGCATCCAATTACCGCAAGCGTTATCGCTATAGCGGCTCCTTCTATGGCAGTTACCAGAACTCGGTGACAGGTGAGAAGAATCTGCCCGACTATTCCAAGACAACGAGCTTCAAGATCCAGTGGAGCCATCGTCAGGATGCAAAGGCCAATCCTTATTCTACGCTCTCGGCATCGGTGAACTTTGCCACCAGCAGTTATGAGCGCAACAACCTGACTTCTATGTATAACCCTCAGACGATGACGCAGTCTACGCGTACATCATCTGTCAGCTATAGCACTTCATTCTCAAGCATCGGCATGAGTCTGAGTACCACGATGAACCTGAACCAGAACATGCGTGACTCTACCATCGCCATGACGATGCCTGACCTGAATATCTCTATCTCGCGCTTCTACCCGTTCAAGCGTAAGCACATGGTGGGCAAACAGCGCTGGTACGAGAAGATTGCCATGTCGTATACGGGTCATTTCAGCAACTCTATCTCTACGAAAGAGGATAAGCTGATGCATTCTAACCTGATCAAGGACTGGCGCAACGGTATGCAGCACTCTATTCCTGTGAGTGCCAGTTTCACCGTGCTCAACTATATCAACCTGACGGCATCGTTCAATTTCACGGACCGAACTTATACCAATAAGATTATGCGTTCATGGGATGGTACGACGGAACAGAGGGATACCATCTATGGTCTCTATAACGTCTACAACTGGAACATGTCGCTGGCTGCTTCTACCAAGTTGTATGGCTTCCTGACGCCTCCCCGTGGTTTCCTGGGTGGCAGGATCCAGAAGATCCGTCATGTCTTCACGCCTCAGGTCAGCCTGAACTATGCGCCCGACTTCAGCGCATCCCGCTATGGCTATTACGAGACCTACCAGAAGACGGATAGCGAGGGTAATGTGACGATGGTGGAGTATTCTCCTTTCCAAAACTCACTCTACGGCGTACCTGGCAAGGGAAAGACGGGTAGCATCGCCTTTGATATGTCCAACAACCTGGAGATGAAGATGTACGACCGTAATGACTCGTTGAGGAAAATCAGCCTGATTGATGAGTTCGGTGCATCTATGTCGTACAACATGGCGGCGAAGATCCGTCCCTGGAGCGATTTGTCTACCCGTATCCGTCTGAAGCTCACGAAGAACTATACCCTCAACATGAACGCTGTCTTTGCCAGCTATGTCTACGAGGCCGACTCTGTAGGTGCCCGTCCGCGTCTCAGCGAGCATACCACCTATTGGGAGCAAGGTAAGATAGGCCGTTTCCAGGGTATGTCGCAAAACCTGTCGTACACCATCTCCAACGAGAAGATCTCCAAGATCTTCAAGTGGCTCAGGGGTGAGCGTGATAATAAGAAGGATAAGGACGAGAACGAGCCGGCTCTTGACGACATCAATAGTATCGAGTCGAATGTTGACCCCGATATGGAGAAAGCCAAGCATGGCGCCAAGAAGCAGAATGCCGGACTGGCTGAGACCGATGAAGACGGTTACATGCCTTTCTCTATGCCCTGGTCTGTCAGCTTCGGCTATGGTATCACCATGCGTGAGGATACCGACGTGAAGAAGTTCAATTACAACACGATGCGCTATCCTTATAAGTTCACGCAGAACCTGAACATGAGTGGTAATATCCGCCTGAGTGACGGATGGAATATCTCGTTCTCTTCCGGTTACGACTTTGAGAACAAGAAGATTTCCATGACCACGGCATCACTCTCGCGCGACCTGCATTGCTTCAACATGTCGTGCTCTGTAGTGCTGTCGCCCTATACCAGCTATAACTTCTCGTTCCGTTGTAACGCTTCTACGCTTACCGATGCCTTGAAGTACGATAAGCGTAGCGGATATAGCAATTCTGTCCAGTGGTATTAATCCTGTCTTATTCCTAAATCGAATAAGAGGCTTACTGGTGTGCAAGCATCAGGGCATCCAGCGACTCCTGCTCACCTACAATCCAGAGGATGTCTCCCTCTTCAAAGCGGCGCTTGGGTCCTACGGATGACAGGTTCTCCTTTCCTTCCTCCATGCCTACCACCATGCAACTATAACGGCTTCTGATGCCGCTCTCTTCCAGAGTCTTGCCAATAAACGGACTGTCCTGGGCGATGATAAACTGGCGCAGCTTCATCTCGCGCTTCTCCAGTTCATAGTCTTCGCCCAGCACGTCATTCTCTATGGCATTGCGGAACTTGGTCAACTGGTCATCGCTGCCGATAGCCTGCAGCTTGTCGCCAGGGAAGATGATATAGTCGCCGTCAGGGATGTTCAGTCGGCATCCGCCACGCATGATGCTGCTGATGTGTACGCCATACTTGCGTCCCAGGTTCAACTGCTTCAGCGTCTGTCCCATCCACATCGAGTTGAAAGGCACGTCGAAATCCGCAATATGGATATCTCTGTCCAGCAGCTTTCCCTCATACAGGGGCTTCTTCCTGCCACGCACCTGAGCCTCGATATCGCGTGAGCGCAGGTTGTTGATAAACAGGCGTTCCAACAGGATGCTGCGTCGCTTGATGGACCTCGACATGATGATGAGTATCACGGCCACAAATCCCACCATAATCAGGATGGCAGACCCGAAATGCGTCAGGTAGCTGATTACGTAGAACACGAAGTTCACGGCTATCATGATGCGGAACAAGATGGTGAATATCAGGGGCAGGCGGTTGCGGTTGCTTTCCTTCCACAGGGCCTTGAACTCCTCACTCCTGTTCTTCTTCATGACCATGGCCCGCAGGAACGGAGCCATCAGGATGATGGTGATGACGCCTGTGATGGCAGGACCGTACCATTTCTCCTGAAACATCTGAATCATGATAGGGTGGAAGAATGTCAGCATCAGCGCGATGACGGCAATGGAGAGAATGCTGTAGACGATGGTGTTGATACTCATCTGGATGAGCAGTCGCTTCCATTTGCTCTGTTCGGTGCTGTTCGGCCTGCTCATGGACAGATGGTTCAGCATTTTGATGAGTCTCGTGGGCAGATGTGGCTCCAGCGCATTATAAGCCGGCGTGGCGAGCCGTATCATGTAAGGTGTGAGAAATGTTGTAATGACGGATACGGCCACCACCACCGGATATAGGAAATCGCCGATGACGCCCAATGAGAGTCCCAGCGAAGCAATGATAAACGAGAATTCACCTATCTGAGCCATCGAGAAACCACAGCGCATGGCCGACTTCAGCGACTCGCCGCCCAACATGAACGAGATGGAGCCGAAGATAGCCTGGCCAATGATGATGGTCATCACCAGCACGAAGATGGGCAGGGCATAGTCTATCAGTATCTGCGGGTCAACCAGCATACCTACTGACACGAAGAAGACGGCGCCAAACAGGTTCTTCACCGGTTCCACCAGCTTCTCAATACGTTCTGCCTCTATCGTCTCAGCCAGGATGCTGCCCATGATAAAGGCTCCGAAGGCTGATGAGAAACCTACCTTCGTAGAGAATACTGCCATGGCGCAACAGAGTCCAAGGGATACGATGAGCAATACCTCGTTATTGATCAGCTTACGTACCCTGCGCAGGAAGAGGGGGATGGCAAAGATGCCTACCACCAGCCAGAGTACCAGGAAGAATCCAATCTTCATCACGGAGCCCAGCATCTGTCCGCTGTCAGGATTGTTGCCACTGGCTATGGCGCTCAGCATCACCATCATCACGATAGCCAGGATATCCTCCAGTATCAGCACGCTCATCACCAGACCGGCAAACTGCTGTTGGCGCAGCCCCAGGTCGTCGAATGCCTTGTAGATAATGGTCGTGGAACTCATGGCCAGCATACCGCCAAGGAAGATGCAGTTCATGCGCGACCAGCCAAACGACTGTCCTACGATGACGCCAAGCAGGGACATGGCGAAGATGATGCATATCACCGAGATGACGGGCGAGGCTCCCATCTTCAGGATTTTCTTGAATGAGAAATCCAGTCCCAGGGAGAACAGCAGGAACATCACACCGATATCCGCCCACAGATGGATGTTGGACATGTCCACCACCGATGCGGTATAGGGCATGTGGGGCGACACCAGGAAACCGGCTACGATATAGCCCAGTACCAGGGGCTGCTTCAATTTCTTGAATACCAGCGTCACGACACCAGCCACCATCAGTATCAGGGCAAGGTCTTCTATCAATGCGGGAAGTTCTGCCATAGACTCTACGTGTTGTTAGATGAGGCGCAATCCTTTCCTGGGATGGCGCTATTTGTTGTATTGTGCGGTGAGTTCACACAGTTTGACGATGACCTGCATGGCTTTCTCCATAGACTGTACAGGCACAAACTCGTACGGACCGTGGAAGTTGATGCCACCGGCAAAGATGTTGGGGCAGGGCAGACCCTTGAACGAGAGTTGGGCACCGTCCGTACCACCGCGTATAGGCTTGATCTTGGGTGCCACGCCAGCTTCCTGCATGGCCTTCAGTATCAGGTCGATGACATGCATCTGCGGGTCAATCTTCTCCTTCATGTTGTAATACTGGTCGCTGACCTCGATGCTGACCGTTCCCTCACCGTATTTCGCATTCATCTCTTCAGCTACGCGTTTGATGAAACGCTTGCGGTCCTCGAATTTCTCGCGGTCGTGGTCACGGATGATATACGACAGCCTGGCCTGTTCGGTCTGTGTCTGCATGCCCGTGAGGTGATAGAAACCCTGATAGCCTTCCGTCGTCTCAGGCGTCTCGTTGGCAGGCATCATACTGACAAATTCCGCTGCCAGCAGACTGGCGTTCAGCATCTTTCCCTTGGCATATCCCGGGTGAACGCTCACGCCCTTGATGGTAATCTTGGCAGACGCGGCGTTAAAGTTCTCATACTCCAGTTCACCCACGTCGCCACCATCCATCGTGTAGGCCCATTCGCATCCGAATTTCTCTACGTCGAAATGGTGGGCACCCATGCCAATCTCCTCATCGGGATTGAACGCCACACGTATCTTACCGTGCTTGATGTGCTTGTTGGCTTTCAGGAATACCATGGCCTGCACAATCTCGGCTATACCAGCCTTATCGTCGGCACCCAGCAGGGTGTGTCCGTCCGTTACAATCAGGTCCTCGCCCGTATGCTGCAGCAGTTCGGGGAACTTACCTGGTGAGAGGTAGATGCCCTCCGACAGTTCGATATCCCCGCCGCTGTAGTTGTTCACGATGCGCGGCTTGATATCGGCGCCACTGCAGTCGGGACTGGTGTCATAGTGGGAAATGAATCCTATCACGGGCACTTTGTCCTTGATATTGGCGGGCAGCGTGGCATAGATGTATCCCTTGTCGTCCAGGGTCACATCCTCCAGTCCCTCATGTTTCAACTCTTCATACAAAAAGCGTGCAAACACCAATTGCTTGCTGGTGCTTGGCACGCTATCGCTCTCCTCATTTGATTGTGTATCAAATTGTGTATACTTCAGAAATCGTTCGATAATATTCATAATGCAAAATTACGAACTTTCTCTTACAACTCCAAATTTTGGAGGAGATATTTGCTGTCTGCCTTTGCAGACGTCATAAATTATTTGGCAGTTATTGAAGCGACACTAGATGTTCCCTGATGTGTGGACCCCAGATACAGACCGTGCCAAGCCGTGGTGGCATCGGTAGGTTCCGTGGTACTGTATTTCACGTTGTATGTGGAGCCCTTGACCATTCCCGTAGCCGTGAACAGCGCCAGCTTGCTGCTGCAGGACCCCTCAAAACTGTAGGTCACGAGGTTGTTGCCCGAGGCATCTGCCAGGGTGTAGTAGCGACCCTTCGTGTAACTGATGGTGCTGGTGACAAAGGCATAGCCCTGTTTGGCGTTCGAGATGGTGTTGCCACTTGAACTGCCGCGACCGCCGCCTCCGCCCTGACTGCCGCCGGCGCTGATGCCGATGCCCGTACCCGTAATCTGGATATACGAGTTGTTGTCACAGTCGAAGCCTTCCTCGGGATCACCCTTGGTGGTGTAGGCAAAAGCCACACCGTTGCCGATGGTGATGGCCCCCGTGGTACCTGCGTTGGAGTCTACGGCATCGTTACCGTTGGAGTAGCACACCGTGACGCCGCCGTTGAACATAATCTTTCCTGTAGAGTTGATACAGTCGTCGTAGCACTGGAAATAGTGCTTGCCGCCCTGAATATCGATACTGGTCTTTGACTCCAGGCCTTCACCTCCGTCTGATTTCGTGTAGATATCCGTCTCGCCGCCATAGATGGTCACCGCACAGATAGCCTTGATGCCCTTGGCCGATGAGGAACTGTAGGTAGAACCCGTCTGACGGATGGTCAGCTTCGGACCGGTACCGTCGGGCTTGCCCTGGGTGTAGGAACCCGTGACGTCCGTCCACTTCGTACTGCCGCCCATGCCGCCGGGACCGTCCCATCCCCAGTTGTTGCCACCGCTTGTCGTTTCTGTGCCGTCGCCGCAACGGATAGCCTTCGAGGCATTACCGCTCATGTTGATGGTGATATCGCCCGCATTCAGGGCCACGCAGAGCGCCTTCATGCCCTTGGCACCCTTCACCTCGCCATTCTCGATGGTGGGCGCGGCACTGTTGTTGATGACCAGCGTGCCACCGTCCACATACAGCGTGCCCGAGTTCTCGTCCTCATGACCTTCAATCTGGGCTGTCGTCTCATCGTCTTCCTCCAGGTCCACGTTGATGCCGTCGTCGCCCACGCCGCTGATGCTGACGCTGCCACTCTTCATCTGGAAATATTTGTTGCACGAGATACCGTCCTTCACGGCCGAGAGGATATTCAGCGTCAGGTTCTTGATGGTGATATAGTCGCCACTCTTCAGGGCATGCGCCGTCTTGCCGTAGATATTCAGCGTGCCGTTGCCCTGCAGTTGCAGTTGTCCCTTGCTGTATATACATGCTTTCTGTTCGCCGCTGGCCCCGTCGGTGAGCGTATTCTCCGTATCCTTCTTCACGCTGAGCTGTATGCGCTTCTTGTTGTTGATGGTGATGGCAGCCCCGCTGGGGTTGGTCATCGTGATTCCGGCCAACTGTACCGTACATTTATAGGCGCCGTCGAGGGTCAGCGATCCGTTTTCGGTACTGCCTTTGAGGATATACGTTATCTCGTCGCCATCGATGTCGGCCGTGTTGGCCTGACTGATGCTGACGTGCCCGCCATTGACCGATGCGCTGACATAGGCGGCGATATTGCCGGCGATGCTGACGCTTGCCGTGCTGCCGTCGTAGGTAATCCTGACGCTGTTGTCCGTCACTTCCGTGGCATCAATATACATCCTGCTGATATCGCCGACAGCGAACGCCTTGTCCATGATGGTCAGCGTGGTCCCGCTGGCGTAGTTCATCTCGCCGGCTTTCTCTGCGGGAAACTGATACGTGACGCCGCCCGATACCACGTTCAGCGTCTGAGCCTGTACTGCGATAGTGAGTACCAGGGCTGTGATGAGGCTATATATCTTCTTCATTTTACTACTATCTTAAATGATTTCTGCTTGCTCTTCAGTATATAAAGCCCAGGTTTAAGAGAGGTCTTTGCTTCGTTGATATTCAGATACTTACCTAGTTTAACTCCTCCAGTAGTAAAGACCTCCACAACCTCTTCCTCCTGCGTGCCGGCATTGCTGATGCCAGTCAGGTCGGCCTGTTGGGTGAAGTACATCTTGCTGAGGTCTGTCAGCGCGAACGACTGTGTGCCGTCGGCATTCGTGGCCACGAGTTGTCCGTCGCTGATTGTGATCGAAAGCGACTCTACAGCGATGACCGTCGTCGTGCCCTCCGTATTCTGGAATACCAGATACGGGTAGTCGTAGGCCTGCGCCTGGAGTGTGCCCAGTGTTATCAGGGTGGTGAAAAGCAGTTTCTTCATACTCATCATTTTAAGTTATAGTCAATAAAAAGACTGTTTGCCTGCAAAGTTAGTCTTTCCCAGTTTAAAGACCAAACTTTTTAAGCAAACAGTCTGATATAATCAGCGAAAAGTAGGCTTCCTTACTTGTAGAGGTAGCGCTTGATACTCTTCTTAGGTGTCTTGGCAAACTCCTCCTCGTGGATTTCAATCTCCGAAATCTTCTCGTAGGCAGGCAGCGCCTCGTTCAGCGTGTTGCGGTTCTGCTCCATGATACCAGCGAGGTCGTCCATCGTGAAGCCCATGTTCTTGGCCTCGTCGAGGTCGGGGTGTACCAGTGCCACCAGCTTGGTGTCGCGCTGCACCACGATGCTCTCTACCACCATGGCCATAGAGTTCAGCTTGTCCTCAATCTCCTCAGGATAGATATTCTGTCCGTTGGCACCCAGCAGCATGTTCTTCGAACGTCCGTTGATGAATACGTTGCCGTTGACATCCATCGTACCCAGGTCGCCCGTATGATACCAGCCGTCCTTGTCGATGGTCTCTGCCGTAGCCTCCTCGTTCTTGTAGTAGCCCAGCATCACGTTCAGGCCGCGAGCCAGGATTTCGCCAGGAATCGTAGCAGGATCGGGAGAGTCGATCTTCACCTCCATGTGGATTACCGAACGTCCGCAAGAGCCGGGTACGAACGAGTGCCAGTCGCTGTAGCAGATAATCGGGGCACACTCCGTGGCACCATAGCCCACCGTGTAGGGGAAGTTGATGCGATGCATGAACTGCTCCACCTCCTGGTTGAAGGCAGCACCGCCAATAATAATCTCATAGACATTGTCGCCAAAAGCCTTAAGAACCTCTTTGCAGATCATCTCGCGTACCTTTGCAGAGATGATAGGCATCTGCAGGAGCAGGCGCATGCGGTTGTTCTGGATTTTGGGGAACACCTTCTTGCGGATAATCTTTTCGATAACCAGAGGCACAGCAATGATAATCTTTGGTTTTACCTCGGCAAAGGCCTGTGCAATGATAGCAGGCGATGGTGTGCGGTTCAGGTAATAAACGTGACAACCATGCAGGAATTCAAATAGGAATTCAAAGGCCATGCCATACATGTGAGCCATAGGCAGGATAGAGATAATCTTGTCACCCTTCTTGATGGTTGTGCCCAGTACGTTGCAAGCGAAGTCAAAGTTTGACCACAGTGCGCGATAAGGAATCATCACACCCTTTGAGAATCCCGTGGTACCACTGGTATAGTTGATCAGGGCCAGCTCGTCAGGACTCTGTTCGATATAATAATTGATATGCTCCTGACGGAAATACTTAGGATATTTTTGTCCGTAGAGGGCATTCAGATTCTCACGTGCATAAGTCAGTTTCTCAGAGCGTGACACAATGAGAGAGTAGTCTGTATTACGAATGATGCCCTCCAAATGTGGCATCTGTTCAGGGTCTATTGTTCCTGCAACATGGTCGCCGGCAAAAAGCAACTTTGCATCAGAGTGGTTCACGATATTATGAATCTGCTCGGGCATGAATTCGTGCAGGATAGGCACGGCAACGGCACCGTAGGTCAGCGTGGCGATGAAAGCCACAGCCCACTGGCTGCTGTTTCGTCCGCAGAGTGCAATCTTGTCACCTTTCTGTACGCCTGAGTTCTCGAAAAGGATGTGCACCTTCTCAATCTTTCTGGCTACGTCGTGGAACTGCAATGTCTGTCCCTTATAGTCGGTCAGCGCATCTGCATCCCAGTTGGCGATGATACTTTCCTGTATGAGTTTATTAAAACTTGGTATTGTTTCCATATCTTAGATTTGTTTATGCATGATAAAGATAGCGCTTGATGCTCTTCTTGGGTGTCTTCTGGAACTCCTCGTCGCGCAGCACGATACGGCTGATGCGACTGTAGGCAGGCAGCAGGGCGTTCAGGTTCTCGCGGTTCTGGTCCATCACGGCCTCCAGTTCCTCCTGAGAGAAATTCATCACCTCGTCCTGATCGGGATAGATCATTGCCACCAGCTTGTCGCCGTCCTGCACCACCAGACTCTCGGCAATCATCGGCATGGAGTTCAGCTTGTCCTCAATCTCCTCAGGATAGATATTCTGTCCGCTGGCACCCAGCAGCATGTTCTTGATACGTCCGCGGATAAAGATGTTCTGCTTCTCATCCATCGTACCCAGGTCGCCCGTGTGATACCAGCCGTCCTTGTCGATGACCTGCTGCGTGGCTTCCTCGTTCTTGTAGTAGCCCAGCATCACGTGCTTGCCGCGTGTGATAATCTCGCCGGGGATGTTCTGCGGGTCGTCGCTCAGGATGCGCACCTCCATGTCGTCCACCGGACAGCCGCATGAGCTGGCGGCAAACTCCTTATAGTCGCGATAGCTGATCAGCGGGGCACACTCCGTGGCTCCATAGCCCACGGTGATGGGGAAGTTGATGCTCTTCAGGAACTGCTCCACCTCTTTCGACAGGGGCGCACCACCCACGATGACCTCGTAGGCGCGGCCGCCGAAGGCCTCGTACACCTGCTGACAGATGCGGTTCTTCACCTTCGTGGATACGATAGGCATGGCCATCAGCAGTTTCATCTTGTTGGTCTGTATGATGGGGAACACCTTCTTGCGGATAATCTTCTCGATAATCAGGGGTACCGATACCACCAGGGTAGGGCGCACCTCCGTGAAGGCCTGGGCAATCAGCGTGGGCGATGGCAGGCGGTTGAGGAAGAACAGGTGACAACCGTTGCAGAAGCCGAACACAAACTCGATGGCCAGACCATACATGTGGGCCATGGGCAGGATGTCGAGCATGGGGTCGCCAGCCTTCACTACCGCACCCAGATGGCGCAGACAGAAGTTCAGGTTGCCCATGATGGCGCGATAGGGAATCATCACGCCCTTCGAGAATCCCGTGGTACCGCTGGTATAGTTGATCAGCGCCAGTTCCTCGGGCGAATCCTCGTGATAGCGTACGTGCTCTTTCCTGAAAGCCTTGGGATACTTCTCGCCAAACATCATGTTCAGATGCTCGCGGGCATACGTCAGTTTCTCAGAACGTGATACCATCAATGAGAAATCGGGCAGGAACACGATACCTTCCAGTGCGGGCATCTGCTCAGGGTCAATCTCCTTGGCCACGAAGTCGCCCACGAAGAGGGCCTTGGCGCCAGAGTGGTTCACGATGTTATGGATCTGCTCGGCATTGAATTCATGGAGGATGGGTACTACCACGGCTCCGTAGGTCAGGGTTGCCAGGAAGGTCACGGCCCAGTGGGCAGAGTTACGTCCGCAGATGGCAATCTTGTCTCCTTTCTCAATACCACAGTTCTCAAAGACGATGTGAAGTTTCTCGATTTTACGGGCTACGTCGTGAAACTGCAACGTCTGTCCCTGAAAATCAGTCAAGGCATCAGCGTCCCAGTTGTTGATGATGGCGTCGTAAATATACTTATTGAAGCTAATATTTGAGCTCATTGCACAATTTTCAAAATTTTGTGCAAAGGTACGATATTATTTGCACATTTCAAAAAAAAACGTGCAATTTTTTAGACGTTTTTGTTAATTAAGGAAAAATAGACTAATATGCGCAACTTTTCGAATTATTCGTAGTGCATCGAACGTGCCGGATGGATGAAAAGTATCAGAATACAGGGCAGCAGAAGTACCACGGCGCACGACAGGATTGTCTGCAGATTGATGAGTAAAATCAGCAGCGGATTCAGTTCCATGGGTGCCTCACTCACATAGTATGTCTGGGCGTCGAGCGTGATGATGCCCGTGTATTGCTGCAGCAGTACCAGTCCTATGCCCAGCACGTTGCCCCACAGCATGCCGCGTCCGGTTATCATGATGCCATAGTACATGAAGGTACTGATGATGCTGCCGTTGCCTGCGCCCAGTGCCTTCAGGATGCCAATCATCTGCGTGCGTTCCAATATAATAATAAGGAGGCCGCTGATCATGGTGAATCCAGCCAGCGAGACCATGAGTCCCAGGATAATCCACACGTTGACATCCAGCAGTTCCAGCCAGGAGAACACCTGCGGATACACCTCCGTGATGCTGTAGCTCACGCTGGTGTTGCCGTCGCGGTCGGTTTGTCCCTTTAGCGCGCGCAGCACGTTCATGTTCGTAGGCTTCAGCTGTTCAAAGTCGTTGACCAGCAACTCGGCACCCGAGCATTGCAGACTGTCCCATCCGTTGAGCCGCTGCGTCACATACAGGTCCGTCAGGCATATCTGGTCGTCAAAGCGCTTCATGTTGGTCTGGTAGATGCCGCAGATGGTGAACCGGCGGGCACGCACGTCGTCCTGGCCTATGAAGTAGGCAAACAACTTGTCGCCTGTCTTCACGCGGAGTTTCTTGGCGATGCTCTTCGAGATGACCAGCGGGTATTTGGTCTTTTCGTCCGAGAACTGGGGCAGCGATCCCTCTACCAGGTTCTCGCTGATAAAGGTCGTGTCGTATTCCTGTCCGATACCTTTCAGCATCACGCCCAGGAAGTCCTCGTCGGTCTTCAGGATGCCCTGCGTCATGGCGAAGCGCTCCGCATGGCGCACGCCCTCTACCGCTTCGTAGGCCGCCAGCGTACTGTCATTGATGCAGATGGGGTAGCCCGTAGCCTGCACGTTGTACACCTGTATATGACTGCCGAAGCCTGCCACCTTTTCGCGGATGGCATGTTTGAAGCCCAGCACCACGCTCACCGTGATAATCATCACAGCCAGTCCTATGGCCACGCCGATGGTAGCTATACGAATAGCCGGGCGGCTCACCTTGCGGCGGTCGCCCTTGTCGCTATAAATCCTCTTGGCTATGAATAATGGGAAGTTCACTCTACAGCGGTAGCCGATTTTTCACTTTTCACTCTTCACTTTTACTTTTCCATGACCCTTCCCGGATAAGCCTCCAGTGCCTTCTGCAGCACCACGAGTGCCTTCATCAGGTCCTCCTTCTTCAGCACGTAGGCTATACGCACCTGGTTGATGCCTGCGCCTGGCGTGGTGTAGAAACCGGCTGCGGGAGCCATCATCACCGTCTGTCCCTCGTACTCAAATTCCGACAGGCACCAGCGGCAGAACTTCTCCGCATCGTCAACAGGCAGTTTGGCCACGGTATAGAAAGCGCCCATGGGGATTGGCGAATAGACGCCGGGAATACGGTTCAGTCCGTCAATCAGGCACTTACGGCGCTCCACGTACTCATCATACACGTCGCGATAGTAGTCCTCGGGTGCATCCAGCGATGCCTCGGCCACAATCTGTCCGATGAGTGGGGGAGAGAGGCGGGCCTGACAGAATTTCATCACGGCTGCGCGTACCTCTTTATTCTTAGTGATCAGCGCACCGATACGGATACCGCACTCAGAGTAGCGCTTCGACACGGAGTCAATCAGGATCACGTTCTGCTCGATGCCCTCCAGGTGGCAGGCCGAGATATAGGGCGAACCGGTGTAGATATACTCGCGATACACCTCGTCAGAGAAGAGATACAGGTCGTATTTCTTCACCAGGTCGCGTATCTGGTTCATCTCGCGGCGGGTGTACAGGTAGCCCGTGGGGTTGTTGGGGTTGCAGATCATGATGGCACGTGTGCGCTCGTTGATCAGTTCCTCAAACTTCTCCACCTTGGGCAGCGAGAAGCCTTCCTCAATCGTCGTGGCGATGGTGCGTATCTTGGCACCGGCCGAGATGGCGAAGGCCATATAGTTGGCATAGGCAGGCTCTGGCACGATAATCTCGTCGCCAGGATTCAGGCACGACAGGAACGCGAAGAGCACCGCCTCACTACCACCGCTGGTGATAATGATATCATCGGCCGTGACGTTGATGTTGTATTTCGCGTAGTAGCCCACCAGTTTCTCGCGGTAGCTCTGATAGCCCTGCGATGGTGAGTACTCTAAGATAGAACGGTCTATCTGCTTCAACGCATCCAGTCCCACCTGCGGTGTGGGCAGGTCGGGCTGACCAATGTTCAGGTGATACACCTTCGTTCCGCGTTTCTTTGCGGCAACAGCCAGCGGAGCCAATTTTCTGATTGGCGACTCTGGCATCTCCAGTCCTCGTACTGATATTTCTGGCATCTTGTTTATGTGCTATTTTTATAATTGCGTGCAAAGATACGATTTTCTTCCGACATAACAACAAATAAATCTGAAAAAAACGGCTTTTGCTTGCTCATTTCGGATTTTATGCGTATTTTTGCACGTCAAAATAAAGCGCACATCATATGAATTTCGAGGAAATGCTGAATGTTCAGGAAGGACAGAAACCCCACCGTGAGTCAACCCCGCTGGGCAGTTACTATCGCCGTCAGGTGGATGGTAAATACCGCTATGTCATTGAGTTGAGACCGGAGCTGACCGACAGTATCGTGTTCTGCGAAGCCCTGAAGCAGGAACAGCAGTGGTCTGTGCGACAGCGTGGCAAGCAGCAGCTCCACTACGAGGTGCATCAGGACAGCAATGACCAGCTCTACGAACTCGAACTGGAGCAGGGACAGTTCCTGACGCTGGCATCTCTCCTCGACCAGAATCCCGCTGCCCTGGCCGGCAAAGGGTTTGTGGACAGCATCGTGAAACCGCTGATTGAGTTTGGCGCCAAGCTCAATGAGGAGGGCGTGTTCCAGCTCTGCTATGCGCCCAACAATATCTTTGTGCGCAAGAGCGACAACCATCCCTTCCTGCTCTCCCATGGCTCGTTCTATAAGGCCATGACCGACCAGAAGGCACTCTTTGCCGGGGCCGAGGACTATGTGGCTCCCGAGGTGCTTGCCGGTGAGGAGGCTACCGGGCGCAGCGATGTCTATTCCCTGGGTAAGCTCATCGCTTTCCTCTACGAACAGGGCTCCATGCCTTTCGAGTATAAGCAGGTGGTGAAGAAGGCCACGGCCGAGGAGCCCAAGAAGCGCTATAAGTCGCTCGACGAGATGCACAAGGCCATCATCCAGAAGCGCGGCATGCGTCGCTCGGCGGTGCTGATGGCTGCCAGCCTGATTGTATCCTTGCTGGCCGTCTATATCTATGTGGACACGCTGCCCGATGTGGCTAATGATATCGAGTTCGTAGAACCTGCCCAGCAGCAGACTACCGACCTCTTCACCAGCGATGAACTGGAGGAGGATACGGCGTTCCTGGCTGATACCATCGACCTCTCTGACGAGGCGCTGATGCAGAAGGCCGAGATGATCTACCGTAAGCGCTATCAGAAGGCGGCCGACGAGATCCTGTCTAAGGTGTATAACAACAAGCATATGGGTTCGTCTGAGAAGACCTTCATGGCCAACTCGCAGTCTATGGCCGAGGAACTGCTCAAGGTGCAAAAGGAACTGGCTGGCGAGGCTGGCTTGCCCGACGGTCTGGCTGGCCGCATC
>JAEEGG010007102.1_pt1 | contig 26019 bp, 15 predicted proteins | sample 9134161 | NCBI WGS metagenome assembly JAEEGG01 (sample SAMN16246543, study PRJNA631951) | gut metagenome | biome: gut microbiome; feature: rumen; material: CR-attached | host: Bos | place: Iran: Karaj | collected 2018-10 | reverse complement strand
ATCAACGGAACACACAAGGCACCCAGCATCAAGGTGGCCGAGGCTTCCAAGATTATTGAGAACTCGCAGCGTGACGTGAACATTGCCTTTATGAACGAGCTGGCCAGGGTGTTTAACGTCATGGGCATTGATACCCACGATGTCATCGAGGCTGCTTCGTCGAAGTGGAATTTCATTAAACTCTCTCCAGGATTGGTGGGAGGTCACTGCATTAGCGTCGATCCCTATTATCTGATACAAAGAGCACAAGTCTATGGCGTATGGCCTCGTATCATGATGAGTGCCCGCAGACTGAATGACACGATGGGTGAGTACGTGGCTAATCAGGTCATTAAGCTGATGAACAAAAAGGGCGTGATGGTGAAGGATTCCCGTGTACTGATTCTGGGTATTACCTTCAAGGAGAACTGTCCGGATATCCGTAATACGAAGGTGGTAGACATCTATCACGGATTGCTGGAATACACGTCCAACATCACTATTTGTGACCCATTGGCCAACGTGGAGGCTGTTCAGCATGAATATCAGATTCTCATTTCCCGTGAGTTGCCGCATGGACTGTTTGATGCCATAATCCTGGCTGTCGTACACAACGAGTTCCTTACACTTGATCTCAAGCAATTGGTGAAAGAAGGTGGTGTCATTTACGATGTAAAGAGTATACTGCCCCGCGATATCATTGACGGAAGATTATAACATAGAGAATTCTAGCTATGGAAAGATACATCATTGATGCCCATTCCCATTTGTGGTACAGGCAAGAAACCTCGTGGAACGGACTTGAGATTTCGCCGCTGCCCAACGGTCGCTCCATGTTTCTTGGTGAGGAGGTGCAGATGCTTCCTCCGTTTATGATTGACGGCCACAATACGGCTGAGGTGTTCCTGTCGAATATGAACTATGCACAGGTCAGTGCGGCAGTCGTCGTGCAGGAGTTTATCGATGGGCAGCAGAACGATTATTTGATTCAGGTACGTGAGCAATATCCCGACCGCTTTTTTGTGTTCGGCATGGCCGACTATCTGCGTCCTGGCTTCTTCAGTGAGGCTGAGGACTTGCTGCTGAATAAGGGGTTCAAGGGGCTGGCTATTCCCGGCCATCGGCTTATCACCAATACGCAGCGGGTTATGCTGAACAGCGACGAGATGATGCGCATGTTCCACCTCATGGAAGGCCGCGGAGCATTGCTGTCGGTGACACTCAGCGACGGCGACATGCAAGTCGGCGAACTGCTTGAGGTTATCCAGGAGTGTCCGCACCTGAAGATGGCCATTGGCCATTTCGGCATGCCTGTGGCGAAAGGGTGGGAAGAGCAGTTGCTGCTTTGCCGCAACGAGAATGTCTATTTGGAGAGCGGAGGCATCACATGGCTCTACAACTCCGAGTTCTATCCCTTCCCCTCCGCCATTCGGGTTATCCGTCAGGCAATTGATATGGTGGGTGCCGATAAGTTGATGTGGGGTTCGGACTATCCACGCACCATCACCGCCATCACTTATCGCATGAGCTACGACTTCGTTGTGAAGAGCAACGAACTGACTGACAAGGAGAAACGCCTCTTCTTAGGCGAGAACGCCCGCAGTTTCTACGGCTTCGACCACTTGGTGGAGCTGCCGTACATCAAGAATATGTCAGAATAGCCAGGAATTTAATACTGTGAAAGGCAGGAAGCCTTGTCGAACGAGCGCTTGTATGAGTTCTCTCGACAAGGCTTCGTTGTCTTTGCGAGTGTAGCGGATGTCGGTGAAAACCTGTGCCAGCGTCTCTTTGTGGTTGATACGGACGAAGTGCTGGTTCTCGGGCAGGTGCTCCTTATTATAATAATAGGTGTCAATATCCATAGCCATATAGTCGTTGTAGTGCTCTTGGTGAACGAAACTTTCCAGTGGCAGGCGGTCGGAGAGGGGAGGTTCTTCGGCTGGCCAGCCCATAGTAAGCGTGGCGACGGGCATCACGAGCTTTGGCAGATGTAGCGCATCGATAATCTGCTGAGGCTGGTAGACGGTGGTGCCTAAGTAGCAGTAGCCAAGTCCCTCTTCATCCATGAGGTTGCAGAGGGTCTGTGTGTAGAGCAAGGCATCGGTGGCTGCATTGATGAACGACAGGAAATTGTCATAGCCTGGCTCTGCCTGGCGGCAGCGGGCCCAAAAACTGGTGCGGTTGAAATCGGCGCAGATGGTGAGCACGACGGGTGCCTCTTTCACCATTGGCTGGTTAAAATGGGCGGGCGACAGTTTCTCTTTCATTTCCGTTGAACGGGTGACGATGACGGAGTAGAGTTGTAGGTTGCCCATTGTCTGGGTACGTGCAGCCTCGTTCATGAGGCGGTTCAGCAATTCGTCGCTGACAGGTTTGTCAGCATATTTGCGGATGCTGCGGCGGGTGTTCAGATTCTTCATATTTTCTTTCCTTTTACTTTTTCCCATTATTATTCCTTTTCACCTTCGATAGGATAGTTCGGAGATGATGTGCGCATAGTGCGGCCAAGGCTGTCGAGTTGCTGTACTAACTGCGGGTAGTCTTTGGCCAGATTGTGTTGTTCGTAGGGGTCGTCCTTGATGTGGTATAGCTCCAGGGGAGCCCCTTTCTTCACCGTGACGCATTTCCATCCAGCATGGCGGATAGCGCGCTGCTTGCCGGGAAACTCCCAGTAGAGGGGGCGGCTGTCGGTATCGATGTCCTTGCCATAGAACAGCGGCGAGATGTCCATGCCGTTGGTATCGCTGGGAACGGCATTGCTGCTGCCTGCCAAGCGGGCCAGGGTTGGCATGAAGTCGGGGAAATATACCAGGTTCGGGATTTGCCGGGCAGGTACATGGCCGGGCTGGTTGACAATGAGGGGCACGCGGATGCCGCCCTCATATAGCTGGCCCTTGCGGCCTTTCAGGCCAGCACCACAGTTCAGTTCCTCAATGGGGGCCATGACAGCAGCCCCGTTGTCGGAGGCGAAGATGATGAGGGTGTTTTCCCGCAGTCCCAAGTTCTCGAGTGTGCCGAGCAGTCGGCCGATGTTGTAATCCATGTGGGTGACGAGTGCCGCGTAGCGCTTGGTGTTCATCGACCATTCGCCCTTCTCGTCGTACCATGATGTATCGTCGATGTTGTAAGGCTCGTGGGGCGCATCGTAACCCAAAAACAGGAAGAAAGGCCTTTCTTTGTTACGGTGGATGAATGCGATGGCGTCGTCGGTAGATATCTCTGTGTTGTGGCGCACATGGGCATCGTGCTCGTTCTCCTTGATGTTGATCAGACTGTCGCCGTGTAGCCGGTAGTAGGGGTAGTAGTAGGGCGAGTTGGAGTGTACGGTGGCAATGGTCCAGCCGTAGAACTCGTCGAAGCCGCGGTGGTTGGGGGCAGCCTGCGGGTCGTATCCGTCAAGATGCCATTTGTTGACCAGGCAGGTACGGTAGCCTGCAGCCTTCATGACGGTGCCCAAAGTGACATCTTCCGGCTGAAGGTTGGCTCGTCGCACAATGGTGGTGTCGCCTTTCAGCGAGATTTTCAGTCCCGTCAGTCCTCCGGCGTAGCATTGGTTGTCACGGATACGTGTGTTTCCCGAATTCTTGCCAGTCATCAGCGAACAGCGCGAAGGTGAACTGATGCCGCTGCCGGCGTAAGCCTGGGTGAAACTGGTGCCGGTGGCTGCCAGCCGGTCGATATTGGGCGTTTGGATATATTTGTTGCCATAGCAGGCCAGGTCGCCGTACCCCATATCGTCGGCCAGTATAAAAATGATGTTCGGGCGCTCCGGCGTAGCCTTCTGGGAGTCGCCGGTTGCCTGTGCCTGTTGGGCCAACAATGCACCCATAGTCATCAGAATGTTCTTCATAATCACGCAATTTGTTTGCAAAATTACGAAATAATTATCAATTTTCGGTTGTAGATTATCATTTATTTTGTATCTTTGCACCAAATTTTCAACATGACTGTACAGAATATGACACAGGAACAGAACTTGAAAGGAATGGAGGAAGTGCTGGCACAGGTGGCCCGTTCCTTGGCTCGCATCAGCCAGAAGGGGGGTAACCCCGTTGCGGAGGATGCTGTCGCCGGGTTGCTAAACCGCTGTGTGCAGGCACTTGGCAACGAGGATGCCCAGCTGTTGCTGACGCTGTCGGCACAGGCTATTGACTGCGCATTGGCAGGTCGTCACCCCGAAGTGACCGAGGTGCGTCCGCAGACGCTGGAGTGCGACGTGGTGCGCTTCCAAAATAACAAGGAGAAATGGGTGGCCTTTGTAGGCTTGCTCGACGGCTATCCGTACGAAATCTTCACTGGTCTGCAGGACGATGAGGAGGGTATTGTGCTGCCCAAAACCGTGACCCACGGCAAGATACTGAAGCAGGTGAACCCTGACGGCACGAAGCGCTACGACTTCCAGTTTGAGAACAAGCGTGGCTACAAGACCACCGTTGAGGGACTCAGCGAGAAGTTCAATCCCGAATACTGGAACTACGCCAAGCTTATCAGCGGCGTGTTGCGCTACCGTATGCCTATCGACCACGTCATCAAGCTGGTGGCTTCGCTGCAGTTGCAGAACGAAAGCATCAATACGTGGAAGATTGGTGTGGAGCGTGCCCTGAAGAAGTATGCCGGTGGTGTTGCCGACATAACGGAACCTGACGATGAAGGCTCAGACGTACATACGGATAGAGAAGCTGAGGCTTAGGGCCTTCCACGGCGTGTTGCCGCAGGAACGTTCGGTTGGTGGCGACTTTGTCGTCACCCTGCGTGTTGGCTATCCCTTCGAGGCTGCCATGCAGAGCGACAACGTAGCCGACACACTCGACTACTCTGCCGTCTACAAAACGGTCTGCTATGAGATGGCGTTGCCATCTCAACTGTTAGAGCACGTTGCCGGCCGCATTGTGAAAGCCCTGTTGCGCGACTTCCCTCAAATCACGTCCATCGACTTGTGGCTGACCAAAGTGACGCCCCCGATGGGGGCCGATTGCGAGGGTGCCGGGGTGGAGCTACATTTAATAAATGATAAAACTGACTGACTTTTACACGTCTTTTAACAGAAAAGCAGTACCTTTGCACGGATGTTACACAAAAGAATTGTTTTTGTTCTCGGGATGCTCTTGCTCTTTGCGCTGTCGATGGATGGTGCAACGAAGCGTTTTACACTCTGTATCGACGCCGGTCACGGCGGTAGGGACGCTGGGGCTGTGGGAAAGATGTCGAAGGAGAAAAACTTGACCCTTCGTTATGCCTTGGCTTTCGGGCGAATCATCGAGCAAAATTGTCCCGACGTACAGGTTGTCTATACCCGCAAGACCGACCGTTTTGTCGAACTGTGGCAGCGTGCCGAAATTGCCAACAAGGCCAAGGCCGACCTCTTTGTCTCCGTGCATATCAATTCCCTGCCTGGCAAGCGCATTGCCCGAGGCTACCAGACTTACACGCTGGGCCGCAGCCGTCGCGACGGTAATACCCATGGTTTCGAAGAGAACCTGGAAGTGGCCAAGCGCGAGAATGCTGTTATCCTCTATGAGAAGGACTATCAGCAGCACTACGAGGGCTTCGACCCCAATTCGCCCGAGAGCAATATTCTGTTTGAACTGATACAGGACAAGAACATGGAGAACAGTATCTCGCTGGCCAAGTTCATGCAGAAGCACGTCTGCGCTGAGACGGGACGTAAGAACGGAGGAGTCTATCAAGACAACCTGTGTGTGCTGCGCAAGGCTTCGATGCCTGCCTGTCTGATGGAGCTGGGTTTTATCTCGACCTCCGATGAGGAGTCGTTCTTGAATAGTGCCGATGCCGTGAGGCAGTATTCACGTGGATTCTACAAAGCCTTTGTTGCCTATAAAAATAAGGTGGCACCAGGAACTTCGGCAGCCTATAGACCTCTGAAGCAGGAAGAAGTGGAACCACAACAGGTAGCGTCGGAGCCGGAACCTGCTGAGACTACAGAGGCACCAGCCATGCAGAACGTCTCTTCCCTCATGGCGAATCCCGCTCCCAGTGACGGCTCCCAGCCGGTATTCAAGGTGCAGATATTGGCCAATGCCGGCAAACTCAAAAAGAACAGTCCGCTGCTGAAAGGCAGAACCGATGCCGACTTCTATAAGGAAGGCAATATGTACAAGTATACTGTTGGTGCTTCGACCGACTATCAACAGATTTATCAGCTGCGCAAGAGCTTGCTTAATAAGTTCCCGCAGGCCTTCATCATAGCTTTCCAAGACGGTGTGAAGGTAGACGTGAACGAAGCACGTAGAAAGTCAAAAGGGAAAAAGAAGAAATAAAGAAATAGCGATATGAAATTCTTTACGAAGGAAGTACAGATAGCCTTGGTGGCCGTCTTTGGTTTGGTAATATTGTTTTTCGGTATGAAGTTCCTCAAGGGACTCAGTATCTTCTCGAAAGGCAACACATACGTGGTGTTGTTCGACAACGTCACAGGCTTGTCGGCTTCAAGTCCCGTCTACGTTAATGGCGTGAAGGTGGGAACGGTAACATCCATCGACTGTGACTATACTCATCCCGATAAGATTGTGGCTTCTGTCGGGCTTGATGAGCAGTTGACCCTGCCGCAGGGTACTCAGGCCGAGATTGTCAGCGACTTGCTTGGTAATGTGAGGCTTGAGCTGAAGTTGGGCGACGTGACTGCTGCGCGGTTGGCCGTAGGCGATACCATTGTTGGTGGTATGCAGTCGGGGCTGATGAGCAAAGCTTCCGACATGGTGCCGCAGATAGAGAAGATGCTGCCCAAGCTCGATTCTATCTTAGCCAGCGTCAATGCCCTGTTGGCCGACCCCACGCTGAGCCGTTCGCTGCACAATGTAGAGGACATCACGGCCGGATTGACCACGACAGCCGGGGAACTGAATAAACTTACCGTCAGCTTGAACCGCCAGTTGCCGGCCATCATGAGCAAGGCTGATGGGGTGATGGCCAATGCCGATACGCTAACACATAATCTCAGTACGCTTGACCTGGCTTCCACGATGGCCAAGGTTGATCAGACCCTCCGTAATGTGGAGCAGATGACGGCCAAATTGAACAGCAATGAGGGTACACTCGGGCTGTTGATGCGTGATGCTGAGTTGTATAATAATTTAAACTCAACGATGGCACATGCCGACTCGTTGATGATAGACCTCAAGAGTCATCCGAAACGTTATGTCCACTTCTCGGTTTTCGGCAAAAAAGACAAATAAATAAATTTTGTCTAAATAAAAAAATCTCGGGAACGCCTATTAACGAATCCGTAAAAGGTTGAGAGATAGGAAGTTCGATTTTTGCAATAGCACGTAGTCCCGAAAAAGTGTGAAACATCATAAGTGCCGTAAATCAAGAACGTTACGTGAGAAACGTTTCGGTGTGGAAATAAATCGGATTTGCATAATTCAAAAAAAAGAGCGAACTTTGCATCCGAAATGAAAAAACCACAAGTGCAGGCGGCCTAAGGTCGAACGGAATCTTGTAACATAATTAATTAACTAAAATCGCCAGATGCAAAACAGTCATAAGGCGCTTTGGGACAACTGCCTCCAACTGATAAAGCAGAACGTCACCGAGCAGCAATACAAAACGTGGTTCGCGCCCATCGTCTTCGAGTCCTACTCGGAGAGCGACCACACACTGTTAGTGCAGGTTCCGAGTCCGTATGTCTACGAATACTTGGAGCAGTACTACGTGGGACTGTTGAGCAAGGTACTGACCCGTTGTTTCGGTACCAGCGTCAGGCTGACTTACAGAATCGTTACCGACAAGACCCATAAGCTGACTCAGGACGTTGAGGGCGAGCAGCCCGCTGAGATTGATGCTCCGAGGGCTACGGAGCGTGGCAACAAGGGACCCACGGTGCTCGATGCCGCCCTACAGGACCTGGACCCTCAGTTGGATATTCATAAGACGTTCCAGTCGTTCATCGAGGGCGACAGCAACAAACTGCCGCGCACGGTAGGCCTCTCCATCGCCGAGCATCCGGGCAAGTCGACGTTCAATCCCTTCTTCATCTTCGGCCCGTCGGGCTGTGGCAAGACACATCTCATCAATGCCATCGGTGTGCGTTGTAAGGAGATGTATCCTCAAAAGCGTGTGCTCTATGTGTCAGCACGTCTCTTTCAGGTGCAGTTTACCGATTCCGTGCGTCGTAACACTACCAACGACTTCATCAATTTCTATCAGACCATTGATGTGCTGATAGTTGACGATATTCAGGAGTGGGCCACGTCGCCGAGGACGCTCGACACGTTCTTCCACATCTTCGACCACCTGTTCCGTCTTGGCAAGCAGATTATCTTGGCCAGCGACCGTCCGCCGGTGGACCTCGATGGTGTGAAGGACCGCTTGTTAACCCGCTTCTCCTGCGGTCTTATTGCAGAGTTGGAGAAGCCCAACGTGCAGCTGTGCATCGACATTCTGAACTCCAAGTGCCGTCGTGACGGCCTGAAGATTCCCGCTGATGTCATCCAGTTCATTGCCGAGACGGCCAATGGCTCTGTGCGCGATTTGGAGGGTGTGGTCAACTCGTTGATGGCTTATTCTATCGTCTACAACAGCAACATCGACATGCGGTTGGCAGAACGCATCATCAAGCGTGCCGTCAAGGTCGACAACCATCCCCTGACGGTGGACGACATCCTGGATAAGGTATGCGGCCATTTCGGTGTTGCCCAGCAGCAGGTGTTCAGCAAGAGCCGCAAGCGCAACTACGTTTTGGTGCGTCAGGTGTCGATGTACCTGGCACAGAAATACACCAAGATGCCTGCCTCACGCATCGGCCAGCTCATTGGCGGTCGCGACCATTCCACGGTACTCCACAGTTGCAGCGCTATTGAGGAGCGCCTGAAGGTTGACAAGGCTTTCCAGGCCGAACTCACCAGCATCGAGAACTCTTTCAAATTGAAGGTGTAGGTAATCTTCCACTTACATCTGATCCATCCGGAAGATAGGACTAAGCAAACCAGATGTTCCCCCTATGGGAACGTCAGGTTCCCAGTAGGGGAATGTCACGTTCCCATAGGGGGAATATCGGCTGTGCTTACGGGTAAGTTTGGCGCCTCCCTATCATGAACTTTATTCCGGCTACGAGCCAGCGGCCGGGCTGCTCTACGAGGCCGTAGTCGCGGTAGCGGGTGCCGGTCAGGTTGTTGGCCTCGAAGTACAGTTCGTAATGCGGTTTTTGCCACGACAGACGGGTGTCTAACAGCGCGAACGGCTTGTAGTCCTGTATGTTGTTGTCGAAGTCAGTATACTGGCCAGCGCGGTCCTGCCATCGCAGGTTGAGGCCTAACGTGAGGTTGCTCACGATGGGTATTCGTGTTCTGGCTACCAGTTTGTGGCGCAGGTACTCCAAGGCGTATTGCGATACGATGCCCTCCTCCAGACTTTTCTTCTGGTCAATATAGCTGTAGCTGATTGCGCATTGCACATAGTGTACCGTGCATTGTACCGAGGCTTCGAGGCCGACACTGTTCAGGCGGGTGTGGTTGACGCTCTGCCAGGTGGCTTCATCGCCCTTCGACGTGTCCATGATCCAGTCGATCATGTTGCGGCCGTGGTGATGCCAGAGGGCGCATTGAACGTTGAACACTGACCGTTGAAGGTTGACTCCTATCTCGAAGGCACGCATTTCTTCGGGCTTTAGGTGCGGGTCGGCCTGGTAGCCTTGCAGCCGGTAGTACATCTCGGTAAACGAGGGCATGCGCAGCGAAGTGTTGTATGAGGCGTGCAGCTTCCAATAGTTGCCTAACCGCAGGCTGGCGTCGATGCCGGGATAAATGGTTGGGTTCATGTCGGCCCAGGTGTTCTTCACCACTACGAGTCCTGCCGAGACGGTGAGGTTGCTGAGCAGCAGGTTGTGCTCCAGGTAGGCGCTGATGTTGGTGCGGTTCAGTCCGAGCGTGTAGTCGCGGTCGGTGCCATAGATGTGGTGGGGCCGCATCAGCGGTTCGCCGAGGTTGCCGCTCAGCAGGTTCTCGTTGCGCACCTCGGCACCGAAGGCCGTGCGTCCTGCCTGCCAGTCGAAGTAGCTGTTTAGCTGTAGTCCGAAGACGTCGGAGCGGTTGTAGTTGTAGGCCATTTTCTCGGGGTGGTTGCGGTAGCCTTCGTAGCGGTCTTGGTGCTGGTTCCAGTAGATGGTGGGGTGCAGCGAAACTGCACCCTGCTGAAAACTGCCTTGGATGGCGGCGAAAAGCTTGGTGGTGTGCTCGTACTGGTCGTCGGCCTGCCATTTGGGTGAAGCCCAGGAGGTGCTGGAGCCCCATCCTTTGTCCGTGATGCCGAAATGCCAGTCCACTTTCATTCCTTCTTTGCCATATTGCCCTTGGTAGAAAGCCTTCGCCCCACTGAAGTCGCTGTTCAGCAAACCTTCGCGTGAGCGGCTGTAGCCGTCGTGGCGGGTGTAGGAGGCGGAGAGAGCCCCCCTCCAGCTCCCCCCTTGGGGGGAGTGTGTACGGACTGCCGTCGAGACGTAGCCATAGGAGCCGCCTTCCATCCGCAGCTGTATCCGCTCCTCCCCCAAGGGGGAGGTCGGGAGGGGGCTTCTCGTCACAATATTCACCGCCCCTACGAGCGATGACGTGCCGTAGATGCGACCAGCAGGGCCTTCGAGCACCTCGATGCGCACTATCTCGCTCAGGTCGACGGGCAGGTCCATGGTGTTATGGCCGGTCTGGGGGTCGCAGATGTTGATGCCGTTGAGCAGGATGATGATTTGCTCCTGTGTGCCGCCTCGTATCGAGATGTCGGCTTGTGCACCAATGGGGCCTCGCTGGCGGACATCCACGCCGATGGCGTATTTCAGCAAATCGTTAATACTTTGTACGGGAGCCTGCTGAATGTCAGCATGGTCCAGTACAGTGACCATTCTCGCAGCCTGACTCTTGGTCAGGGGCGCCCTGGAGCCGGTGACGCTCACTTCGTCGAGCATCAGCTCCTGTGCCGTCTTCGTGCTGACGGAGTCGGCCGTGACGGGCTGTGTGCTGATGGTGCCTGCCGACGCGTATGTGAGCGTCGCGACACTGAGCACCGAGCAGACCACCTCGCGGCCTAAGCAGCTGAAGAGCGACCAGCCCTTGTTCCCGAATTGGTGGAACACGAGCACATGGCGCTTGTTGAACTGTGGTTTGTACATCCTTAATGATTTATAAATACGGTGCAAAGGTAGACATAATATCTGAGATAATCGACTCCTTATTAAACTTTTTGCGGTTTTCTGCGTCAAATAGCCAAATTGTTACAGAAGATGAAGAGCGTTTTCCGTCTGATAGTTGTGCTCCTGCTGGCCTCGAGTGGCGTGCAGGCAGGTTCGCTTGACGATATCCGTCAGGCGTTGGAAGAGTCATCGGTCTCCCAAGTGCAGGAAAAAGTATATATCCATACTGATAACATGTGCTACTTTGTGGGCGACACCTTGTGGTATAAGGCCTACGTCGTGCGTGCCGACAATCTGCGGCCTACCGACATGAGCCGCATACTCTACGTGGAACTGCTGTCGCCCGACGGCATGCTGGTGGAGCGTCAGCAGATTATCGTTGCGCCTGAAGGCTATACCTGCGGACAGTTTACGTTGCGCGATTCGCTCTATTCCGGCTACTACGAGTTGCGGGCCTATACGCGCTGGATGCTGAACTTCAATGTGTCGGAGCATAAATACACGGTTCAGGAGACGTGGCGCTTCATGAGCAAGCAGATGTGTGCCGACTACTACCGGGTGTGGGACGGACTCTACTCGCGTGTGTTCCCTGTCTATAGTAAGCCCGATACGCCGGGCGACTACGATGCCCGCCGTATCTACCAGCGTCCGAAGACCCGTATGCAGAAGCCCAAGAAGGAGGAATTGATAGTCACTTTCTATCCCGAGGGTGGTCATCTGGTGGAAGGACTTCCGAGTAAGGTGGCCTTCGATGTGGTCGACCAGTTGGGTGCCTCCGTCAGCATCAAGGGCGAACTGTTGGCTGGCGACCAGAAGGTGGCCAATATCGCCACCAGCCACGAAGGTCGCGGCACATTCACAGTGACGCCAGGTGAAAAGCGCCTGAGAGCCAGGTTCACGTGGCGTGACAAGAGTTACTCTTTTAACCTGCCGAAAGCCGAGAAGGGTGGGGTAGTGGTGAGTCTCGACGATGATAAGGTCACCGTCAGAGGGAACCTGTTGGCGCCTGGTAGGCAGTATGGACTGTCCATCCTCTGTCGTGGCGCGTTGCAGCACTTTTCCAAACTGGCTCTGGAGGATGGCGGTCAGGCCGTCACCGTGCAGTTGCCGTTGAGCGTGTTGCCCGATGGTGTGAACGACCTTACTGTGTTCGACGATGAGGGCCGGATATTGGCTGACAGGTTGTTCTTTAAGAGTCCTACGAGTCCCGTAGGCCGTATAAGCCCCATAGGCCCCATGAGTCCTACCAAGACTTACGAGCCCTACGAGCCGATTACCGTCGGTGTGCAACTGCCGACGCCCAATACCACCTTCTCGCTCTCCGTACGCGACGCGGGCACCGATGAGCCTACCTACAACAACGGTAACCTGATGACCGACCTGCTGCTGAGCAGCGAGCTGCGCGGCTTTATTGCCAATCCCGCCTACTACTTTGAGAAGGACGATGACGAGCACCGCCGCAACCTGGACTTGCTGATGATGGTGCAGGGATGGCGTAAGTACAAGTGGGAGGAACTGAGCGACACGGCCCGGCAGATGCGCTATGAGCCGGAGCAGACGATGACCGTCAGCGGCGAGGTGTACAAGATGCTGAGCGTTCAGGAAGTGGAGTTAGACGAGGTGCCGTCGTGGAAAAACGGTGTGGGCATGATAGGCATCAAGAACAAGGATGCTGCTAACACCGATGACGACCCGTGGGCTGAAGAACCTGAGACTGAGGAGCTGGAGCTGGTGGGCAACACCGCCTACGATGCCCCGACGGCCTCTGACGTGTCGTCCATCGAGTTGGGCGACATCATGAGTGCCAACGACGAGCTGGGCATCAACCACAGTACATTGAAGCGTGACGTGCTGATAGAGGCCGAGCTGATGATGGGCGACGAGATTGTGGCAGGCCGCCAGAAGACGGTGAACGGCCGGTTCGTGTTCGAGATACCGCCGTTCTACGGTGCCACCTTCTTGAACCTGAAGGCCTACAAGGAGAAGGACTCCCTGCGTAAGGCCATGATGTCGCGCAGCGATGCCACGGTGTTCCGCGAGGATGCCTACGCCGACTTCTTTGTGAAGCGCGACATGCCCTACCCGGTGTTCACCCATAAGTACAACTACTACGAGAACCATGCGCCGGAATGGGACCCCTCTATGGAGGAGGTCGACACCCTGTCGGAGCTTTCGATGGAGAACGACGTCCACCAGTTGCAGAACGTCAACGTGAGGGGGCACCGCCGCGGTCGCCGGGCCATAGACTGGAACAAGCCGGCCTTTGTGCGTGATGCCTACGACCTGTATAACGACCTGACCGACTATGGGCTGTCGTTCGGCAAGTTCGACATGCGCCAGTTCCCGCTGCAGGTGGCCAAGTTCCTGTTCGGCAACATGGGACGGCCCGTACACTTCAACGTGGACGGACGGTTGGACGGCAAGACCTACTGGCGTAATTACGACTCGACGGGGAACATGACTTCTGAGATGGCCGAGGCGGCGCGTGCCAACGAGAATACCCGCTCGGCAGCTGCCGTCTATAACAACCTGAAGCTGGCCCGGTTGCAGGACATCCGCGTGTTCAGTGACTACGAGCCTCGTAATGAGGACTCCACGATGGTAGTGAGTCAGTATGTGGCCGATGCCACGGTCGAGATGGTACCCATACCCGACGACGGCGTGCAGGTGGTCTACCGTGACCGCCACATCTATCTGCACGGCATGAACGAGGCCGCCAGCTTTTACCAGCCCGACTACAGTGAGCGCCAGCCTGAGGAACCTTCCGACTATCGCCGCACCCTCTACTGGAACCCCAATGCCCGTAGCGACGAGAACGGCCGTTTCACCGCCACCTTCTATAACAACTCCAAGGAGACGCGCATCAAAATGAGTGCCGCCGGAGTTACCCCCGACGGCTGCCTGCTGTACTATTAGTAAAACACCTTTTTGGTTTTTCCGTTCACCCGTATGATGTTCAGGCCGGGCTTCAGGCTGTTGAGCCTGCGCCCCTGCAGGTCGAATATCCGTTCAGTTTGTTGCTGTACTACAGCAACAGACGGGACTGCCGTGGGCAGCTTGCCGTCCACGTAGTCGGGCAGGTAGTAGCCTAAGTGGGGCGGCTGGTTGTAGGCGGTGTTCTGCCAGCAGATGCCCATGCGGTAGGTGTGGTCGTGCATCAGCGTCGGGATGCGGTACTTGGTCGTGGTGATGGTGCTGTAGATGTTCAGCGTGGCATGGTCGGTGGTGCTCCATAGAATCACCTCCTCTCGCCAGTCGCCGAAGATGTCGGCCGACAGGCAGGGCGTAGACTTCGTGCTGTTGCACGATGAGGGACTGCCCAGGTTGGCTATCGGTGTGGTGCCGACACCAAGCGTGGAGCCGCCGTACTTCGTGATGGCGGTGCCGTCGAGCAGCTCGTCCTGCAGGTCACCGTCCCAGTAGATGCGGAAGTTCATCGAGGGCTTCGTCGAGCCGGCCTGCTTGCCAGTCTTGGCATTGAACGGGTTCTGGTTACGCGAGCTGCTGTCGAAGCCACCGTAGGCCGACCAGAACTCGTAGCCGCGGGCGCCCAGGATGTCGGCAGCCAGACCGCGGCCGTTGTCTGCACCGCTCTGTCCGCCTTTCCATATAATCTCGCCGGTAGCGGCGTCATGGAGGTCCCACGCGTATGTACCTTTCTCTTCATGTATGTCGAACAACTCCAGTCCGGGACGGTCGGGGTCGAGGTCGGCCAGGTGGATGGCGTCGCCGTGGCCGAAACCAACGGAGTAGAGCATCTTGCCGTCGTCGTCGAGGGCTGCCGATCCCCAGATAATCTCATCCTTGCCATCACCGTCGACATCACCCACCGACATGTTGTGGTTGCCGTTGGCATACATCGTGTAGCGGCCTAAGCCCGAGGTGCAGGTGGTTCCCTTGTAGGTTGTCGTCTTGTTATTGGCATCCGTCACCTTGTAGGTCGTCTTCGTGTCGCTTGCGTGCAACCAGCGGTGCTTCAGCTGTGTACCGTCGAAGTCGACCGCCCAGATATAGGCGAAGGTGTAGTAACCTCGGCAGAAGATGCCGCTGGGGCGACTGTCAGGGCCGTCTAAGTAGGCCGTGGCAGCGAGGTAACGCTCACCGCGGTTGCCGTAGTTGCCCTTGTCATTTTTGCCCGAGCGGTCGTCCCAGTTGAAGGTGCCCTCGGCCTCGCTCAACTGGGCTTTGGCGTTGCGGTTGGGGAAGTAGGCGATGGTGTGGATAGCCTCGCCCGTCTCGCCGTTGAACACCGTCAGGTACTCCTGCCCGCCGTTGATGCGACCGTCGCTGGTCCGCCAGTCCTTGGTGTTTGAGGCCGCCTTTATCTTCTCGTCGGTGGCTACCTGGTTCACGTAGTTGCCTTTGCCGTCTGTAGAGCCAGGTGCCGTCTTGCACATCATCTCGGCACGACCGTCCCCGTCGTAATCGTAGACCTGGAACTGGGTGTAGTGCGCTCCGGCACGGATGTTCTTGCCTAAGTCAATCCTCCACAGAAAGGTGCCGTCAAGCCGGTAGCAGTCGATGTAGACATTGCCAGTGACGCCGCTCTGCGAATTGTCCTTCGAGTTCGAAGGATCCCATTTCACAAACAGCTCGTATTGTCCGTCGCCGTCGACATCGCCCACCGAGCAGTCGTTGGGTGAGTAGTCGTAGCCACTGCCGGCTGCCGGCCGCTGCAGTTTGAGGGTCAGGTAGTTCTTGGCCCAAGGTTTCACGGCTTCTGTGGTGTCGACGGCCATTCCGTCGACCAGCGTTACCACCTGATAGCTGCTGCCAGCGGTGTAGTCTTTGTAGAATGTTTCGTACACGTCCTCGGCTATCGTCTCGCCGTCGCGCAGGACGTTGAAGCGCGTCTTGTTCTCGTCATCGGTACCCAACAACCGCCAGCTCAGGTTGCGGGTGGTGCCCGAGGGAATAACAACGAGTCCGCGGTCCAGCTTCTCCATCTGGCTGGCTGGCGTCACTTGTGCCTGTAGTCCCGTGGCTGCTGCGAGGAGCAGGGCCGTGGCAAGGATGCTTACTTTCTTCATTTCTTTGATTCGGTTTTAGTTAGTTTTGGTGCAAAGGTACGAAAAAAAGTTGAACGTACACCGCTTTTGTCAAAAAGTGTAGGAAGAAAATCGCGGATTAAAGGTGTTATTTCCTAAATAGTTCGTACCTTTGCACCCAGTTAAAGTATCGATGCTAATAACCAAGACAAAATGAAAAGACTATTTCTGGTGGCCCTGTTGGGACTGATGACGATTGTAGCTCAGGCGCAGCGTGTGACTGACAAGCTGGACCGTGGCCTTGTGGCCATGAAGGCGGGCGTAGGCGTTTACCTGAGCTGGCGCATCTTCGGCGAGGAGTATTATGATGTCACGTATAACGTCTACCGTGACGGCGTGAAGGTGAATGACGCGCCGCTGAGCGTGTCGAACTATACCGACAATTCGGGTACGACGGCCAGCACGTATACCGTTGCGGCGGTCGTGAAAGGCAAGGAGCAGGAGCCGTGCCAGGCGGTGACGCCGTGGGCAAGCAGCTACAAGGAAATCAAGCTGAAGCACGAGGGCATCAAGAGCACGCTGGTGCCCAACGATGCCTGCTGTGCCGACGTTGACGGCGACGGCGAGCTGGAAATCCTGATGAAGTTCGACAACCTGAGCGAGATGAACGCCTCGTATCCGAGGGGCGGCTATCAGGGCGAATACAGTATTTTCGAGTGCCTGAAGCAGGACGGTACCCGATTGTGGTGGGTGAACTGCGGTCCGAACATGGGCGACTTCCAGAACAACGAGCAGAATATCGTGGGCTATGACTGGGACGGCGACGGTTGTGCCGAGGTGGTGATGCGTGCTGCCGACGGTACGGTCATCCACCTGGCCGACGGCACTACCTACACCGTAGGCAATGCCTCGGTCAACGTGCGTGCCGCCACGGGTGGCGGTACCAACTGGTTTGTGACCACCGACGGTGAGTATCTGGTCTATATGGACGGTAAGACGGGCAAGCCCTACCAGTGCCTGCCCTATCCGCTGAAGCGGTTGGAGAGCGGCGAGACTGACCTGAACAAGGCCTGGGGCGACGGCTACGGCCACCGCTGCTCGAAACACTTCTTCGGCGCTCCCTACTTAGACGGCCGCAAGCCGAGCATCTTCCTGGCCCGTGGCATCTATACCCGCCACAAGATGATAGCATACGACGTGGATCCCGCCACCCATAAGCTGAAGGAGCGCTGGCGCTGGTACAACAACAGCAACGGCCCGTGGAAGGGACAGGGCTACCACAACTACTGCGTGGCCGACGTAGATATGGACGGCCGCGACGAGATAGTATTTGGCTCGATGGTCATCGACGACAACGGCAAGGGCCTCTCGACAACTGGCTTCGGCCACGGCGATGCCGAGCATGTGAGCGACCTGAACCCATACATTCACGGACTGGAAATCTATGCCTGTATGGAGGACAATCCCGGTAATAACTACCGCGATGCCACCACGTCGAAGGTTTATCACCGCTTCCAAGCCGGCAACGACGACGGTCGCGCCATGGCCGGCAACTTCACCAACAATTTTCCAGGCGGACTGGGCTGCTCGGCCCGTGAGGGAGCCATCAGTACCATCACCGGCTCAGCCATCAGCGGGCTTGAAGCAACGGGCGTGAACACCAACTTCCGCATCTACTGGGACGGCGACCTCTGCGAGGAAACCTTCAATTACATCAACGGCAAGAACACCGAAGGCTGCATAGCCAAGTATGGCTCGTGGTCGGCTATCTATACCTGTGCCGGTTCGATGACCAACAACGACACGAAAGGCACCCCCTGCTATCAGGGCGACATCCTTGGCGACTGGCGCGAGGAGATTATCATGCGTACCTCTAATAATAATATACGCATCTACTCCACACCGAAGGAGACAAAGTGGCGCAACTATACGCTGTGGCACGACCACCAGTACCGCAACGCCATGGTGTGGCAGATGTGCGGCTACAACCAGCCACCCCACACCAGCTACTTCCTCGGCGAACTCGAGGGTATCACCATCGCCCCGCCGCCCCTCACTATGACGGGGAGGACGGAGGTTGCCAACGGCGGAACCGTTGGGCACAGCCTTGACGGACAGCACGTCATCGTCTGCGAGACGGGCAACAGCAGCGTCAGCATCGAGGCCGGCGCACAGCCTGAGGTGCTGACCTTCAACGTGCCGACGTGGGTGCAGGGCACGGCTCCCAGCGAGTGTACGACGCAGAACATGAAAATCAACTATACCACCTACGAATGTACGGTCGGTGGTGGCGGACTCAGTGGCACGGCCCGACTTGTGAAGCAGGGCGACGGCGTACTCACCCTGCCCGCTGCCGACTTCACCCACACGGGGGCAACCGACGTGTGGGGCGGAACGCTCTGCTTTGACGGCACGATGAAGCAGTCGCCGCTGTGGCTCAACCGCTTTGCATGGCTGAACTCCAATGGCGGCGAGTTCCTGAGCATCAAGGCCGACTACGGTGCCGTGGTCTGTCCAGGCGACAACGGCGTGAAGGCCACTATTACCGCCGACGAGCTGGCCCTCGGCTTCGGCTCCCGTATAGTGGTAGACCTCTTCGGCAGCGACCTAACGGCAGACTTCGTGAAGGTGAAGACGCTCAAGATAGAGCGCAAGACGGGGAATGCCTGGACGAAGGGCGGCCCCGAGTACTTGATGCCGGTCGTTGAGGTGGTGGGACATGGAGAGACCATGACGCCCGGCAAATATATTATAGGAGAAGTGGCTCAGGTGGAGGGCAGTATTGACGACCTCATTGTCGAGGGTATGACCACCACCAAGAAGAAACTCTATATAGAGGACGGGAACCTTATTCTGGAGATTGTAGGACTGCGTGACCCTGCCGATGTGGCATGGACTGGTGCTGAAGGCAACAGCTGGGACTACGCCGAGACCCAGAACTTCATGGTGGACGGCGAGCAGACCGTGTTCGTGTCGGGCGACAACGTGACGTTCAACAATGAAGCCGCCCAGAAGAGCATCACCCTGAATGATGAACTCTATCCCGGTGTTATTACGGTGGAAGGATCCAATACGTTCAGCTTCAACGGCACTGGCAGCTGGGGCGGCGGGGCCTCCTTCGTGAATCAGGGTACGGGTACGGTGACCATCAATACCAAGAACAGCTATACAGGCGGCAACCACCTGAAGGGCGGCACGACCCGCGTCAGCCTGCTTGCCAACCAGTATTCCGAGGTGGGCAACTTAGGCAGCGTGACCAGCAGCCCCAGCCTCTTTACGATGGAGAACGGTGCCACGCTGCAGACGACGGCTGCCGTTGAGACGGCCTCGCCCATGCAGATGGTGGGCGACGAGGGCGGTGCCATCAACGCCTCTGCCGACTTCCGCATGAATGCAGCCCTGTCGGGCACGGTGCTGACCAAGAAGGGCAGCGGTTGCCTGTATCTGATGAAGTCTGGCTCGTTGCAGAACCTCGTCCTCGCTGCAGGCTCCGTCGCCCTGCAGAACAATACGGCCGTTAAGAGCATCGAACTGCAGAACGGCACGCTGTGGGACGACGTGCAGTCAACCAGCCACGCCATCGTCGTGCCGAAAGGCAAGTCGGCCACCTGGCAACTGAGTAATGCCTATTATACGGCCTATAATAACAAGCTGACGGGTGAGGGCACGCTGACCATCGTTCCGCGCAACACGGTAAGCCGAGTGCGCATCACCGGCAACTGGTCGGAGTTCCAGGGCACCATCAAGCACACCACCAAGAATATCTGGCTGCCGCTCGATGCCTCTACAGGCATGGCCAACGCCACGCTCGACATTGCCGAGGGCTGCACGGTGACCAATGTTGCCAAGGCCTTCGCCATAGGCAAGCTGACGGGCAAAGGCTCGCTGGCACACCCCACCGCCAATTTCCAGAACCAGAGTGCCGTCAGCGGCAACAACACCTGGAATGTAGGTAACAGCGACCTGGGCGACTTCACCTTCGACGGCATCTTTACCGATGCTGGTGGCGCCAACAAGTGCATATTCAATAAAGTAGGAGCGTGCAAGATGACCGTCAGCGGCAAGAGCGACCACACAGGTGCCACCAATGTGAAGGAGGGCGAGCTCTGTCTGAAGTCGGGCGCACAGCTCGGTAAGGGTGCCCTGTCCGTCGGTGCGGGTGCCGTCTTGTCGGGCATCACCACCGCTAAGCTGCCGTTGCTCAACAGTTCGTTCAACGTCAATGGTATGCTCAAGCCGGGCTCTTTGCCTTCGTCCACCACTGGTACCATTTATTTTAACAATAAGAACGTGACCATTGGTAATACGGGTGTCCTGGTGATTCGAGCCTCGCGTAATGGCGGCTCTACCAGCCTGGCCGACATTGGTACGCTGACCATCAACGGCACCATCCGCATTGAGGTTTCTGAGACCAATACCCTGCAGGTGGGCGATGAAATACGTCTGTGGCCTGAAACCGTCAAGCTGGAGGGTGAGCCTCAGTTCGACATGCAGGGCGACATCACATGGGACACCAGCCGCATCAGCGAAGGCGTTCTTGTCGTGAAAGATGTCAACACGGGAATAGCCAACCCCGGGTTCCGAATCCCAGGTGATGATGTCTATGACTTGCGGGGTCATAAGGTCTCGGAATCAGGGACACCCAATTCTGAATTAAAGAAGGGTATTTACATCCGAGGCGGCAAAAAGGTGGTAATTACCAAATAATGTAGGTTAATGGCAAAAATTAAGGTATGGTTTTCTTGTTTCTTTTCAAGAAAATCATTACCTTTGCCCCCGAATAACTAAGTTATCTAATCATCATATTATAAACTAATTAAAAAAACAAGGATTTATGAAAAAACGTTTACTCGTGGCCTTTATGGCAATTAGTGCGTCTGTTTCAGGTTTCGCACTTGAGCAGGGTGAGTTCGTTTACACCCCTCAGGGACGCTTCCAGATTACGGGCGCTAACTTGAATGCTAATAACGCATTCCAGTCGATGGACGGTTGGACGGCAATAGGTGAGGGCAAGACCCTGGCCGACCTGTTCAGCACCAATGCCGACGGCTATGCCGCAGGTTTCAACTCGGTAGTGAGCACGGCTGCTACTGCCGGTGAGGGTATGTACTTCCAGTTCGTTCCCACCGACGCAAGCTCTACTTACGTGGTCAGCTTCAAGATGAAGGGCGCTCCCCTGAATTTCGTGCAGACCTTTATCAATGGCGATAATACCGCAACCGTAGATAAAGACGCTAATCTGGTGAAGGTGGCTGGTAACGATGCCAACACTTACACCTATCCCAGCACAGAGGGAGAGGTCATCGTCAACACCGCTGAGGAGCTGACCGAGGACTGGCAGACCTTCAACTATGCCATTCAGGGTGACGGCACAGCACGTACCTGGTTCATCTCGTTTACCAAGATGGCTACTACCATCGAGATTGCTGACCTGCAGATTGCTCCCGCATTGCAGTTTGCCGACCTCCGTCAGCGCGATGCCATGCTGGAGAAACTGAATGCCTACAAGAACTGCTACAACTGGTCGGAAGACTTGTTGAACGATTTTGCCGTGAATGAGTTCATTGCCAATCTTGAAGGCATCGGTGCCGAGTCTGGTCAGGCCGAGCTTGACGAGCTGCTGGCTACCGCCCAGGAGGTCCTCGATGAGTTTGTCAAGGCTAACATGGACGACTATCTGGCTGGCAATGCCGACAACTACTTAGGCATCTATAACGGCGAGAAGAACATCCAGAAGGTAAGCAATTACGGTGACTGGACGGCTACTACCACTGGTCGTGCTTTCTGGAGCGTAGGCGACTATCCCGACCTCGGCCACTATGGTGGTAACAATTCCTGGAACTACAATAATCCTACTGAACCTATGGGTGTCTATATGCAGAAAACGCTTGATCCCGGTTCATACGTGTTCTCCATCGAGAGTAAGGCTGGACTTCGTGTGGAGGCTACCTCAAACTCGTGGACGGTCAACGAGGGTTGGGATCCCGCCTACGGTGTGGCCTACGTCGTGAAGATTGTTGACGGTGCTGCCGCTGATACCATCGTTTCTCAGGTGAAGGATCTGGAGTCTCTTAACTACACCCCGTTCCTGATTACTGCCCAAATCGCTGAGGCTGGCACCTACGAGGTCGGTTTCAAAGCATACTGTAAGGATGCCTACAAGGATCTGAAGAACGGTTCTGTTACCTACGTGAGGAATGCTTCCATCTGGGGTAAGAACGACAACAAGTACAACCAGAAGCAGCTGGGTTACGAGGCTGATGTCCGCGAGCAGATTGCCGCTGGCCGTACCAACCTGACCACTGCTAACGAGAATCTTGCAAACTTGGATTATTACTGGGGCAGTGCTGAGTTGGAGGCTTGCGTTGACTCCGTTGAGACGAAGATTGCTGCCTACGAGGCTATGGACCAGGATGCCATCATCGCTACCTATCAGGATGATTACGTGAAGTCAACCTCAGAGGAGACTGGCTATATGGTCTATGAGGTTTATCAGCAGGCCGTTAAGGATATTATCGCCGCCAACAAGCGCTTCCTGGCCGTCAACGACACACTGGCTTCTATCCAGACCGCTATCGACAATGCCGAGGGCGTTTTGGCTATGCGCCTCTACGATGCTGCTGCCGGAAAGAATGACCTTATCATGGCTATTTCCAGCGCAAGGAACTTGCAGAACATGATGAAGTCTGTTCAGTACAGCGAGGAGAATGCTGCCGCTATCGTGGCTGAAAACGCTGCCCTTGCCGAGGCTGTTGAAGCATTCAAGGCCTCTGTTCCTGCTTCGGCTAAGACTGTCATTGTCGACATCGACTTCGAGAACGATGCCGTGCTGAATGAGGATACAGGCTTCTATACTGTTGCTGGTGCTGCCGGATCAATGGAGTTCTCGTCATGGTCACTCGACGGAACGGGCGATCAGCCGTTCGAGAAGGGTTACTGGTCTAACGGTGAGCAGCTCTGGAAGGGCTACATCCGCATTGGTAACGGCACGGGTACCGTCGTCTTCGATCCCACGGAGAACGGCTCTATGGGCACCAACATCCTGCAGGTGACCTGCGACCTCTATCTCCAGGGACTCAGCGGACGTTCGCTCGGCTTCTACCTGAAGAATGTTGTTGAAGGTGAGGATGGTCCTGAGGATGCAGAAATCTTCGGTCTGTTCCACAACTTCTACAACAACACCAACACCACCAACACCTGCAACGTTGACATCAACAAGATGTGGTTCAAGTCGGGTGGCAGCTACAACAACGCTTCACCTGCCGACGCTGACGAGGAGACGCTGACCGCCAACCCGCTGCAGAAGAGCCATGTTGAGGTCATCATGGACTACGGTAAGAAGACCATGTACTGCACCGTCAGCAGCCCCAACGGTTCCGACACTTCCGAGGAGGTTGCCCTCGAGGCCGTTCCCACCAAGTTCATCCTGCAGAGTAACTACAACAACAACGACCGTCGTCCTTGGTTCGACAACCTGAAGATTCAGCGCATCGCTGCTGGTGAGGTAGTTGGCATTCAGGACGTGAATGCTGCTGCCGAGGTGAAGGCTCCCACAAAGGTGCTCAAGAACGGTCGCCTCATCATCAACGGCAAGTATGCTGTCAATGGTATGCTGATTAAGTAAGTTCCCTCCCTTCAATAGGTATTATATTTCCCGACAGGGTCTCCGTCACGAGACGGAGACCCTTTGTAACACATAAACGATGTTAGAACCATGCGTAGACTCAAACTGGCTCTTCAGATTATTGGCGGCGTTGTCGTCGTAGGCGTGCTCATCCTCGTGGGTACTACCCTGCTGTTGAACACCAATACAGTTCAGGACAAGGTGGTTGACTGGTCGGTCGACGCCTTGAAGGAGCGTCTGGGGACGCAGGTGCAGGTTGACAGCGCCCGTGTCAACCTGTTCAACCAGAAGGTGGAACTCTATGGTGTGGGCATTGAAGACCAGAAGCAGCGCAAGATGTTGCAGATAGAGAAGCTCTCGGCCCGTGCCGAACTGATGTCCCTGCGTCACGACGAGGTGAAAATATCGGATGTGTCTATAAAGGGCTGTCAGGCCTTGATAGTCAAGAACGACAGCGACTTGTTGGCTAACTATCAGTTCATCATCGACAGTCTGAAGCAGAAAGTGGCCGAGAGTGTGCAACCGGCCGACAAGCCTAAGAAAAAGATGAAGGTCGACATCGATAATGTCAGCATCGAAGATCACCGGGGACGGTTCTCGTGATCATTTTTCGTCAGAATAATTTGGTAGTTTAGAAATATGTTATTACTTTTGCATAGTCTAACAAGAAAACGACGTACGATGCCACGACAAGCAAGAAAGCTTAGCCGTACAGGAGTCTACCACGTTATGCTCAGAGGTATAAACCGTCAGGATATCTTCGAGGATGACGAGGACTATCGGCAGATGACAGGTTGTCTCCGTTCCTTGACAGAGCGGTATGATGAAATGATCACGAGAACCGTCCCCATGATCCACGGAAACGGGAACGGAAACGAAAGAGGAAGAGGAGGAAGATGAATAAAACACGATCTACAAACAACAGATACAAGACAAAACAACAATGAAAAAGATGAAACAATGGAGGCTCGCCGCCATCCTTACTATTTGCGGCACAATGGTGCTGACATCATGTTCGAACGATGATGACCCCGTCGTGCCTACTGACGACGATGTAGAGGCACAGTTGCAGAAAATGACCCTGCGCGAAAAGGTGGGACAGCTGTTCTACGTGCGCCCCGAGTGCCTCGACACCACCATCCACTTCAATCTGCCCAGTGGCATCGATGCCAGTGCTGACGACATCAAGGAGATCAAACTGCAAGCCGTGAACGCCACCATGCTGGGCGTGAACGAGAAGTACCCCGTTGGCGGCATCATCCTCTATGCCCATAACATCGACAACGAGACGCAGTTGGCGACGTTCATCGCGCAGATACGCGCCCTGAAAGGCTCACCGCTGCTCTGCATCGACGAGGAAGGAGGCCGTGTGGCCCGTATTGGCAACAATACAAACTTCAAGGTAGAGAAGTTTGAGTCGATGGGGGCTATCGGTGCCACGGGCGACCCGCAGAAGGCCTACTACTGCGGCAACACCATCGGCACGTACCTGAATCGTTACGGCTTCGACATCGACTTTGCACCCGTGGCCGACGTGAATACCAATCCCGAGAACATCGTCATCGGTGCCCGTGCCTTCAGCGACAACCCGGCAGTGGCCGCTCCGATGGTCGTCAGCTACCTGCAGGGACTGAAGGATGCCGGCGTCACGGGCTGCATCAAGCACTTCCCCGGTCATGGCGACACCAAGGCCGACACGCACTACGGCTATGCCCAGAGCCTGAAGACCTGGGAGCAGATGCGCGACTGTGAGATGGTCACCTTCAAGGCTGGCATCCAGTGGGGTACCCAGCTGATCATGACCGCCCACATCGCCGTCCCCAACGTCACAGGTTCCGACATCCCCGCCACCATGTCGTCAGTCATTCTGCAGGACAAGCTGCGCGGTGAGCTGGGCTACCAGGACATCATCATCACCGACGCCATGGAGATGGGAGCCATCACCAAGCAGTACACCAATGCCGAGGCTGCCGTGGGCACGCTCCAGGCCGGTGCCGACATCGTCCTCGGCCCCCAGAACTTCGTGGAAGCCTTCGATGCCGTGGTCAAGGCCGTGGAGAACGGTGTCCTCACCGAGCAGCGCATCAACGAGAGTGTGCGCCGCGTCCTGAAGCTGAAAAAGCAAAAGGGCCGGAAGTAAGCACCTCCTCTCTCGCGCGGTCACTGGGGACTCTAACTTTGCGCTCTAATAATTAAAGTGGAATGAAAATTTGCATATTTCAGGACGATTCCCTACCTTTGTTGTCAAAAGGAGGAACCGGCCAGCTGGAAAGGGAAACCGGCGTTAGGGA
>JAEEGG010007099.1_pt1 | contig 26024 bp, 17 predicted proteins | sample 9134161 | NCBI WGS metagenome assembly JAEEGG01 (sample SAMN16246543, study PRJNA631951) | gut metagenome | biome: gut microbiome; feature: rumen; material: CR-attached | host: Bos | place: Iran: Karaj | collected 2018-10 | reverse complement strand
TGAGCTTTCGGCACCCTTGACGGAAGCGAATGAATCGGAGCTTGCGAGGACGACATTATGCTCTGCGGGAAGCGCCTCGCCTGTCACAATTCTGCCTCGGAAATCTTTCTAAAGCTTTCTATCAGGTATTAGTATAAGAGAAACGCTGCATCGGCAGCCGGGTCTGAGGGATCCGGCTGCCATATTTTTTACAAAATGATGCAATTTTGCAACAAATTCGCTGGACTTTTCCTCTTTTATTTGATACAGTAATACTGAGCAAGTATAGACATTGGCGGTTCAAGTATAGAAAACGCTGCGCGGTCGGAGTGGATAGCGCAGCCGGAAAAAGGAGGATTTTCCCATGAGAATCACCAAGCGAGTATGCAGTCTTCTGCTGGCGCTGCTGATGATGATCAGTCTGTTGCCCGCCCCGGCGCTGGCGGAAGCACCGGAGACGGAGGAGCCCACCCCGGCGGAAGAGCCTGCCCCTGTGGAAGAGGCCAATGACCTCCCGGCGGAGGAGCCGGAGGCGGCGCCCGCCCCGGCGGACGAACCGGAGGTAAGCTATTCCCTCCGGGGACATGCCCTTACCTACAACGAAAGAGGAGTGTATGACGCGAATCTCACCGGCGGCACAGTCACCGTGAGCGCAAGCAGCGCGTCCTCCGGCCAGACCGTGAAATGCAAGCCCCTGGCCGCCTCGGGGTATCGGCTGGTGGCGGTGTTCTTCGGCCCCAGCAGCGGCGCGAAGACCGACGTGACCGAGACCCTGAGCGCCACCATGCAGAACGAGAACTGCGCCTTCTTCGCCATCTTTATCGCGGAGAACGGCACCATGCCCTGCGGCGGCGCGTCCCTGCGCATTGCCGCCCCCGGCCTGGGCGGCAGCTACAGCGGAACGGTGGGCGCGAGCCTGACGAAGTACTATACCGACCTGACCAACAACGCTCCCACGGCGCTGGGCGCCTACTCGGTGGTGAGCGCTGTCTGGAAGGAGGAGGGCGGTGCCAATCCCACCAGCTTCCAGATCGGGAAGAGCTACTATGTGGAAGCTGTCCTGACGCCCAACAGCGGCTGGGCCTTTCCCAGCAGCGTGTCCAACGTGGAGATCCAGCTCACCATGCCCAACGGCAGCAAGGTCAGCAGCGCCAACGGCGCGGTCACGGTCAGCAGGCAGCTCAACGGCAATCTGCTGATTCGAAGCCCCCTGTACACCATCCCGGAGACCGCGGGCTGGCACAATCTCTATGCCAATACCTTCACCTACGATGAAAACGGCAACTATGACGCGAGTCTCACCGGCGGTACGGTCACAGTCAGCACCGGCTGCGCCCAGGAGGGCTCGACCGTCTCCTGCACGGTGACGCCCAATGAGGGCTATACGCTGCTGGCGGTGCAGTTCGCGCTGCCGGACGATGAGCCGGTGGCCGACGTCACCGATACGCGGCAGGCCGTCATGCCGGATCGGGACATGGAGTTCCGGGCCTACTTTGTCAAGGACGGCGGCAGCAGGAGCTGCTATGCGCTGGCGGTGCAGCTGGAGAATCCCGCCTCCGCCGGTTATACCAGCCTGCCGGCCGCACCCGTCCTCACGCCCTATCTCAGCATGACGAGCATGGCGATCTATCCCAGCGCCTTTTCCGTGACGGACGCCTCCTGGCGGAGCGATGACGGAAACTGCATCGGATGGTTCTATGATGTTCAGGACTATTACGCGCTCTTTACCCTGAGACCCAATCCCGGCTGGACCTTCGCAGAGAACTGCCTGATCGAGCTCACCATGCCCGACGGCTCGATCCTGAGAAGCACGGACAGCGACTTCACCGCCACGCCCAACGCCGACGGCAGCATCACCGTGAAGAGCCCCCTGCTGCAGGTGCCCAGCACCGCGCAGCCCACCGGCGGCGCCATCCCCGTCGTGTTCGAGGTGGAGGTCTATGACGCAAACTACCATATCATTCCCGATGTGATCGGCGGCACGGCCAGCTATTCTCCGGCCAACCCCCACCCCGGCGACACGGTGACCGTCACCGCGACCCCGGCCCCGGGCTATCAGCTCCAGTACGTCTACTACGATAACGGCTTGATCATGGGCTACGACGCCACCCCGGAGATGAGCTTTACCGTTCCGGAGGATTACGGCGGAATAGAGCTGGCTGTCTGCTTCACGCCCGTGGGCACCAGCCTGCCCCTGCCGAGCGCGACCCAGAAGGTGGAGCTGCCCCTGGCCGGCACACAGAACAGCGGGGCCGGACAGGTGCTGAACGGCGAGCACCAGTGGTATGACGTGGAATCCGTCACCTGGTACGGCGGCGCGGGCAGCGGCTGCCAGGGCCAGGAGCCCGCAAGCTTCCTGCCCGGCGCCCGCTATTACGCCGAGGTCATCCTGACGCCTCACGCGCACTGGTACTGGAAACCCGACACCAACCTGCTGATGCTCTACCATGATCCCGCCGATCCTGATCCCGGCAGTGTCAACTGGGATCTCCCCAGCGGCAGCACCTGCAGCGTGGACGCCCAGGGCAGACTGCACGTCGTGGGCGAGGAGATCCTCCTGCCCGGCGCCGTCACCCTCCGGCTCTATCAGTACACCCATGGCGACGACGTCAATGCGGTCAGCGGAACGGTGAAGTTCAGCGTGAACGGCGGCGCGGCCCAGACGCTGCCCGCGTCCAATGAGCTCACGGCCCTGCCCGGGGATCAGATCAGCCTGGTCGTCACCCCCTACGCCGGCTACCGGCTCCAGAGCGCGAACCTGGGCATTGGCGAGACCTTCGCCGGTGATATTACTGACACGCTGACCTTTATCGTCCCTGACGACTGCGCGGTCTGCGATGTGATCGTGTATTTCGCCCCCGCCGACGCGGTGATCCCCATTGACAGGGTGTTCCTCAATCTGCCTCTGCCCCTCCCGGCCAGCAGCTACAGCGCGGGCGCGACCCAGGCCGAAAACGAGAACCTGGACAACTTCGACATCTTGGGGACCTTCTGGTACGGCGGCACTGGCAGCGGCAGCCCGAATGCTTTCCCCTCCAGCTTCATCAACGGGGCCAGCTACTATGCCAGAATCTGGCTTGTACCCAAGGACAACTGGTGCTTCGCGGAAGGCACACAGGTCTGGATCCGTCTGGAGGATGGCAGCCTGGTGGAGGCGAAGAGCACGAGCTTTGACGCCGAAACCGGCCAGTTCCTCATCGAAACCTACGAATATCCCATCTGCAACAAGAACATCGACCAGGCCTCGCTGGGGCTGCAGATGTTCGAGGAGGGCGGCGAGTATCCCCAGGGCTGCCCGGTGGTCTTCGATCTGCCTGAGAACGCCCCCTTCACCGTCTCCGACGCCATCTGGTACAACTATGCCAACCAGGAAAGCGGCGGCATCGGCCTGGCCGCCGGCTTCTTCATCGCAGACGGCCGCTACTTCACCGAGTTTGACCTGATCCCCAACGAGGGCTACGTCTTCACCGCGGACAGCCAGATTAACCTTACAAACGGCAGCGTGGAGATCAAAACCCTTCATTCCGACGGCTCCATCCACGTGGTCACCTCCTGGTACTCCCTGAATCCGGAGGCCGCGGCCCAGCAGCGCCGGGTCTTTGTGACCAATTACGTCATGAATGCCGACGGCTCCGTCTACTCCTCCGGCTCCGGCGGCTACATGCTGCCCAACGACAGCAGTCCCAAGGTGGGGGACACCCTCATCTTCAGCGCGATGCCCCAAAATGGCTACCGCCTTCAGTGGATGACCGCAGCACGCGATTCCGAGCAGATCGGCGAGGATATCACCGACAGTCTGGAGTTCTATGTGGCGGATGAGCCCGGCGACGTATATGTCCAGGCCTTCTTCGCCCTTGCGGACGAGCCCGTGACCTGCTCCATTGTGGATCTGAACGTGCAGCTTCCTGCCCCCGGCGGGAATTACAGCAGTCTGGCCCCCGCCACTGTTACGCCCAACGCGGTCAACGCCTCCAAGTACACGGTGGTGAGCGCCCGCTGGTATGAGCTCCAGGAGCACGGGGTCGGGACGCCGAGCAGCTTCGTCCCCGGTGAGCAGTACTGCGTGGAGATCATCCTGGCTCCGAATCCCGGCTGGTGCTTTAGCGACGATCCCGGCGCCTTCCTCCTCTTCAGCGACGGCACCGGCATGGACAGCAGATTCGGGGAGGTTACCCCCTACAAACGGAGTGACGGCAATCTGGTCCTCACCTCCAACTTTATCACGCTGCCGGAGACGGCGGTCGACAGCGTGGAGCTGTCCCTGGATCTGCCGGAGCAGGGCAGCAGCTTCGTGTCCGAGAGCAGGCCCTGGGCCACCTTCTACACGCCGCATGTGGGCGAGATGTACACCCTGTGGAAAAACGGCGCCGACCAGGCCACCGGCGAGAAGGACAGCATGACGGCCAGCTTCCAGCCCGGCTGTGTCTACTACGCCACCATCCGCCTGCACGCGGACCAGGGCTACTATCTCACCGAGGACACCCGGGTGACGCTGCGCAACGGCCTGTCCTTCACCACGCAGTACTCGACGACGGACCGCTCTCTCTGGATCCACACCGAGAGTATCACGATCCCCACCGACAGGTATCAGCTCAGCGGTACCTACGTGAGCTTCCGCCTGAACGATGTGGAGGTCACCAGCGCCCGTCCGGGGGACTATGTGGTGGTGCGCGCTGACATCACCACCCAGCCGGAGGGCGTGTATCTGGCCAATGTGACCAGCGACGATGTGGAGCTCAAACAGCTCACGGAGCTCACCTGGGGCTTCGCCATGCCCGCAAAGGACGTGAGCGTCACCGGCGAGCTGCTGCCCCAGGAGACCTACATCTTCGAGCTGGAGGACGGCGTCCACGAGATGAACGCCAAAGACGCGCTCTGGCTCTTTGGCGAGCATGAGGCGGGCACAAGGCTTGAGCGGGATCTGAACGGCGACGGGGACACGGATATCTTCGTCGACTTCTATGACGACGGCACGGCCCGGGTGGTTCGCTGCAGCAATATCTACGGCGATCTGGAGTTCCATACCCCCTCCGGCCGCATCGGCACCATGATCTACCGCTTCGGCCCGGAGCGCTATGACGTCTATCTGGGCAGCGTCCAGGTCAACGCGGACAACAAGGACGACATTCCCGTCCTGGGCGGCAAGGCCAGCTATGACCCGGATACCCGCACGCTGCATCTGGAGGGCTACACCGGCAGCATCGGCGTCCTCAGCCAGGACTCCGTCGATCCCGACCTCACCAGGCTCTTCAGCATCACCGCCAGCGGCGATCTGACCATCACCGGCAGCGGCGTGCTGCTGGACGACAGTCTCCGCGGCGGCATCAGCTGCGGCGGCAACCTGACCCTGGACGGCGACTTTGTGATCTACGCCTGGCTCCACGGCATTTACACCGCCGGCGACCTGACCGTGTCCGGCAATGTGAAGGTCCACAACACCACCGAGGTGGGCGTGGGCGTGGGCGGCACCCTCCGGGTCTTCCTGGGCTCCCTGCGGGTCGAGACCGATGAGGGCATCGGCGTGGACTGCCGCGGCACCGTGATCGTGACGGGCGATCTGTTCACCGCTGCCGGCGAGGCCGGTCTCCAGGGCGGCGGCGAGGTGCGGCTGGTGGGCGGCACCCTCTGGGCCAGCTCCCGATACGACATCGGTCTCATCTGCACCGGCGCGCTGAACATCCAGAACGGCGGCCTGACCGCCTACGGCAACCTCCAGGCCGTTGAGGCCGGCTCCATCAGCTATCCCGACACCCACTTCATCAGCATGCCGGAAAACGGCACCGTCAGCGGCGGGACCGTCATCGACCCCGAAACCGGCGATCCAGCCCATGACGTGCAGATCACCGACAGGAATCCCACGATCATTCTGGGCGTCAAGGATCTGGAGGGCAACGAGAACGTGGGCGGCCTGGTGGACTTCAACGACGGGGACTTCCAGCTTGAGCAGTCCGGCAGCTACCCCTACGGCACCTGGATCACCGTCCGCGCCCGGGCGGCGGAGGGCTACCGCTTCGACCACTGGGAGGACGCCTACGGCGGCAGCCCCGGCGAGGACAGCGGCAACCCGGAGATGAACATCGGCATTTTCGTGGACAATGCGCTCTACGCCGTCTTTGAAAAGCTCCTGCCCATCGACGAGACCACCTTCCCGGACGCAAACTTCCGCGCCTACATCCTGGAGAATATCGACACCGATGGCGACGGCTGGCTCTCCCGGGCGGAGCGGCAGGCGGTGACGAGCATGGACGTGTCCAACAAGTCCATCGGAAATCTGAGCGGCCTGAAGTACTTTGAAGAGCTGAAGACCCTCTCCTGCTACGGCAACAGCCTGGCGAGCCTGGATCTCACGGAGAACCCGATCCTGCTGGACGCCTATTGCAACGGCACCCGCACGGAGCAGGGAAGCTATGCGGAGTACAGCGGCGGTCCTCTCGGCGGCCTGCTGCGGATCGATCCGAACCAGAAGGTGGTCACCGGGCTGGAGCCTGAGCGCATCCCCGGCGACATCAACGGCGACGGCAAGGTGAATTCCATGGACGTGGCGCTGCTGGCCACCTATGTGAAGGCCCGCGGCAAGGGCGTCGCGATCGTGGACGGCTCCGGTGACGTGAACGGCGACGGGAAGGTGAACGCCACCGACGCGGCGCTGCTGGCCACCTATGTGAAGGCCCGCGGCAACGGCGTGATCCTCCACTGAGCGCCCGGCGGAAACAGCAGAGACCAACATAGATCAGACCAAAGAGCGGCGCCCGGGTAGGGCGCCGCTCATGCTCTTCTTTCCCATCGGACGGGCATTGACAGACCGGGAAAAAGTCAGTACAATACACAACGGAAAAACGGCAGAAGGAGAGAGAACATGAAGAATTTCGCAGTCGCCATCGACGGGCCCTCCGGGGCGGGCAAGAGCAGCCTGGCGCGCCGCTGCGCCCAGGAGCTGGGCTTTTTGTATGTGGACACCGGCGCCATCTACCGCACGGTGGGGCTGGCCGCCCTGCGTCGGGGGATTGACCGGAAAGACGAGGCCCAGGTGGCGGCGATCCTGCCCGAGCTGGACATTGCGCTCCGCTACGAGGACGGGGAGCAGCGCATGTTCCTAAACGGCGAGGACGTTTCCCGTCAGATCCGCCTGCCGGAGATCTCCCTCTGCGCCTCCGACGTGTCGGCTCACGCCGCCGTGCGGGACTATCTGATGGAGACCCAGCGCCGTCTGGCCCGGGAGCACCGGGTCATCATGGACGGCCGGGACATCGGCACCGTGGTGCTGCCCGACGCGCCGCTGAAGATCTATCTCACCGCCAGCGCCGAAGCCCGGGCGGAGCGCCGGATGAAGGAGCTCGCGGCCAAGGGCGTGGAGCAGGCTTTTGACGAGGTGCTGCGGGAGATCGTCCAGCGGGACGAGCAGGACATGAGCCGGGAGGTCGCCCCCCTGCGCCGGGCGGAGGACGCCGTGCTGGTGGACACCACCGAGATCGATTTTGAGGAGAGCTTCCGGCTTCTCTGCCGCATCATCCGGGAGCGGATGGAGGCGAAGGCATGAGAGAGCTGATCGTTGCCGAGAGCGCGGGCTTCTGCTTCGGGGTGCAGCGCTCCGTGGAGCTGGCCGAGGGGCTCATCCGGGAAAAGGGCAGCTGCGCCAGCCTGGGGCAGCTCATCCACAACGAGGACGTGGTGCGCGCCCTGGAGGCAAAGGGCATGCGCGTGGTGAATACACCGGAGGAGCTGCGGCCGGGGGAGGCGGTGCTGATCCGCGCCCACGGGGCCGCGCCGGCGGTCTACGCCGCGCTGGAGAAGGCCGGCGCCCAGGTCACCGACGCCACCTGCCCCAAGGTCAAGGCCATTCACACCATCGTCTCCCGCGCCGCCCGGGAGGGGCGCTTCGTGCTCATCATCGGCATGCGGCGGCACCCGGAGGTGGAGGCCATCTGCGGCTGGTGCAAAGAGCATCGGGTGCTGGAAAACCCCGCGGAAACCAGCCTTTTTCTGGAAGAAAACCCGGATCTTTTGGAAAAACCGATAACTGTCGTGGTGCAAACCACCCAGACACGCAGTAATTTTACCGAATGTTGCGAAATCCTAAAAAAAAGATGTACAAATGCGAAAATCCATGATACAATATGCCTTGCTACGTTTACGCGGCAGGAAGAGGCGGCGAAAATTGCCGCTTCGTGCGATGCGATGGTCGGCATCGGCGGCAGGCACAGCGCAAACAGCGTCCATCTCGCCCAGATCTGCGGCGAGCACTGCGCCCATGTCCAGTTCATCGAAGGTCCGGCGGAGTTGGAGCTGGACAGGCTCAGGAGCGCTGATACCGTCGGGCTGACGGCCGGAGCGTCCACCCCCGCGTGGATCATTAAGGAGGTAAGAAACAAAATGGACGAAATCAAAAATGAAGAAATCAAGGTAGAGGAGCCCCAGGTGGAGAAGGAAATGACCTTCGACGAAATGCTGGAGGAGAGCCTCAAGCCTATCTATAATGGAGATAAGGTCAGCGGCACCGTCGTGGCGATCACCGGCACCGAGATCAGCGTGGATCTGGGCACCAAGCAGACCGGCATCATCCCCACCGAGGAGTTCACCGAGGACGGCACCAAGCTGGAAGACGCCGTCAAGGTCGGCGACACCCTGGAGGCCGTTGTGGTTCGCGTGAACGATGTGGACGGCGTTGTCACCCTGTCCAAGAAGCGCCTGGACGCCGCCAAGATCTGGAACGAGGTCGAGGCCGCCGTGGAAGACGGCACCGTGATGGAAGGCGTCGTCACCGAGGAGAACAAGGGCGGCGTGGTCGTCTCTGTCAAGGGCGTGCGCGTGTTCGTGCCCGCTTCCCAGACCGATCTGCCCCGCGAGGCTGAGATGAGCCAGCTGCTGAAGAAGACCGTGCGGCTCAAGATCACCGAGGTCAACAAGGCCCGCAAGCGCGTGGTCGGCTCCATCCGCCGCGTGGCCCAGGCCGAGCGCCGCGAGCGCACCGAGGCCATCTGGAACAACATCGAGATCGGCAAGCACTACAAGGGCGTGGTCAAGTCCCTGACCAGCTACGGCGCCTTCGTGGACATCGGCGGCATCGACGGCATGGTGCACGTCTCCGAGCTGAGCTGGGGCCGCATCCACCAGCCCTCCGAGGTCGTCTCCGTGGGCGACGAGATCGAGGTCTACGTCATCAACTTCGACCGGGAGAAGCGCAAGATCTCCCTGGGCTACAAGGATCCCAACGGCAACCCCTGGACCCAGTTCACCAACAAGTACCAGGTGGGCGACATTGCCCCCGTCACCATCGTCAAGCTCATGGACTTCGGCGCCTTTGCGGAAGTCCTGCCCGGCGTGGACGGCCTGATCCACATCAGCCAGATCGCCAACCGCCGCATCGGCAAGCCCGGCGACGTGCTGACCGTGGGCGACGTGGTGGACGCCAAGATCACCGCCATCGACGAGGAGAAGCACAAGATCTCCCTGTCCATCCGCGCGCTGAGCGAGCCCGCCCCCGTGGCCAAGGCTCCCGTGGAGGAGGAAGAGGAGGAAGAGGCCCGCGAGGACGCGCTGGTCTATGAGGTCTCCGCCGACGGCACCGCCACCGGCATCGCTCCCGAGGGCGAGACCGAGGCGTAATCCAAGACCCCTCCGTCACCGGCGCAAGCGCCGGCGACACCTCCCCTTGCAGGGGAGGCAAGAAAATTACCGCTGTCGCAAGACAGCGGTATTTTTTTGCGCTTCTGAGATATTTCCTCCCCGTTTTCGACTATATAGATGCAAGGGGAAAAGATGCATCACTTCCCGGGGAAAGAAGGTACAGTTTTGAAAGATCAAGAGATCATCGCCCTGTTCCGGCAACGCTCGGAACAGGCGATCGAGGAACTGAATCGAAAATACGGCAGACAGATCCGCCAGGTGACCGACCATGTTCTGCGGGATCGGCAGGACGCGGAAGAGTGCGCCAGCGACACCTGCCTGCAGGTCTGGAACAGCATTCCGCCCGGGCAGCCGGAACACCTGGGCGCCTACGCTTGCAAAATCGCCCGGAATCTGGCCATCAACCGCTATCGCTCCAACAGCGCAAAAAAGCGCAACACCTTTTATGACGTGGCGCTGGACGAGCTGGAGGAGACCGTGCCGGCGCTCTCCAATGTGGAGACCGAGTACGAGGCAAGAGAATTGACGGATTATGTAAACCAATTTCTCCGCAGCTTGGAGCCTGATGATCGGGTGCTGTTCCTGCGCCGCTATTGGTTTGGGGACTCCATTTCCGAGATCGCGTCTGCCACGGGGAGAAAGCCCCACGCCCTGTCTGTGCGTCTTTTCCGCTTGCGCCAACGTTTGCAGGATTATTTGAAAAAGGAGGGGATGATGGCATGAATCGCAAGCTGGTATCCAATGCCCTGACCGGAATCGACGAGGAGCTGATCGCGGAGGCGATGGAGTTCCGGGCTGCTGAGCGAAGCCGGATCCCGGAAAGGAACAAGAAAATGAAGAAGAAACATTTGGAGAACCACCCTGTCATGGTACGTCGAGGGATCGCCCTGGCTCTCGCAGCCTGTCTCGTGCTGGCGCTGGCGGCGACGGCCTACGCGCTGAACCTGTTCGGTCTTCGGGAGCTGTACGCAAACCCCAACCGGGGCGAAATGCCCCAGGAGGCGCAGGCGATGATCGAGACCCAGCAGGGAACAGCCGAGGGCGAGGGCTTCCAGGTGCGTATAACCGAGAGCTACTGCGATGAGAACACGATTCTGCTGACCCTGAGCGTCACGGCGGACGAGGGCTATGTCCTGGCTGACAGCAGTGAGGATCCCTTCACCGAGCTGCAGAGCATCGGGCTTGAGGGAGAAGGCACACTGGAGGAATATGCCCTCGGGCAGGAACGAAAGCTCCTCTTTGTGGGGGCGAGTCTCCCGTGGGAGAACTTGGGCGTTGAAAGTTTTGGACAGCGTGCGGTGTATCTCTCTGACAGAGAGATGGTGCTGTATCTGGAGGCAACCAAGAGTGTTTCCGCTCCGGTGATCGAGACAGTCTGCCAGATCAACGCGCAAATTGTCGAGCCGGGCAATCTGAATCTGGAATATGATCCGGCGGCTATCCAGCGTCTGGAGATCCCTCTCACCATGTCTGAGGGTGCGGGGACACTCCTCGGCATCTACGCGCCGGAGGATCCGCAGGCCGTTCCCGGCCTGGAGTTGGGCGAGCTTCGGCTGGAGCGGACGCCCCTCGGGATCAGCCTGCGTCTCACGGGAGTGCCCACCGACGACTTTGCCGAGGCAGATTTCATGACCCTGCGCGTGGAGGGGCTGGAGTTTCATGGAAATGGCAGCCTGGGACTCCGGGAGGACGGCAGCTTTTTCGCTGCGTACAGCCAGGGACAGGGAGAAGCGGGCGACACCCTCACCGTTACCTTCCTCGACTGGGACAAGGAGTCTGTGGGAACCGTGACCTTTGTAAAGAAGTAAAAAATGCGGCTCCCGCTGCCTTTCGGCTGCGGGAGCTGTCAATATGCAGATAAACCCAAAACCCAGTGTTATTGCGAGGCCAGTTCGCCTTGCCTCGCCCTCCGGGGGAGGTGTCAGCGGCGTGTAACGCCCGCCGCTGACGGAAGGGGGTTCTCCGTAGGGAGCGATCCCCAGATCGCTCCGCCGACCTGCGCGAATGTCCGACAAGCGGGCCGTCGAGGGCGCCGGCCCCTACGGAGCGGACGCACGTTCCCCCGTAGGGGAGGGGCTTGCCCCTCCCGCCGACCTGCGCGAATGTCCGACAAACGGGCGACCACAAGGGTCGCCCCTACGGAGCGGACGGAGGTTCCCCGTAGGGGAGGGGCTAAGTGCCCTTTAGGGTATGCCCCTCCCGCCGACCTGCGCCCGCGTCCGACAAACGGGCGGGGCAAGCCCCGCCCCTACGGAGCGGACGGAGGTTCCCCCGTAGGGGAGGGGCTAAGTGCCCTTTAGGGTATGCCCCTCCCGCCGACCTGCGCCGGTGTCCGACAAGCGGCCGAGCAATGCTCGGCCCTACGGGGGAAGCGGGCGACCACAAGGGTCGCCCCTACGGAGGGCGCGACGATAAAACAAGGGGGCGGCCTGTGCGGCCGCCCCCGGGTTGCAATTCAGGAGATCTTCTTCAGCTTTTCGTTGATCCAGTCCAGGATGTCCTTCTTCACGTCCTCTTTATTGGTCTCGTTGAGCATCTCGTGCCGGCCGCCGGGGTAGAGGCGGATGGTCACGTCCTTGAGACCGGCGTTGCAGAAGGCCCGGTAGGCCCGCTCCACGCCCACGCCGTAGTCGCCCACGGGGTCGGCGTCGCCGGACATGAAGTACACCGGGGCTTCCTTGTTCATCTTGTCGATGTTCTTCTGGTTGGTGATGAACTTCACGCCCGCCATCATGTCCCGGTACAGGCTCACCTTGCAGACAAAGCCGCAGTAAGGGTCGGCGATGTACTTATCCACGGCGGCCTCGTCCCGGCTGATCCAGTCAAACTCCGTGCGGGGATTGGGGATCTTCTTGCAGTAGGAGCCGAAGGCCAAGTCGTTGAGCTTCTTCCCGTCGCCCAGGGGGCCTTTGCTGCGGGTCATGAGGCTGGCGGCGGTGTAGCCGGCCAGGATCATCAGCTTGTTCTGGTGGCCGGTGCCGCTGAGGATGGCGGCGTCATACTTGTCCGGGTGCTGGATCAGGTAGGTGCGCACCACGAAGCTGCCCATGCTGTGGCCGAAGAAGATGTAGGGCAGATCGGGATAGTCCCGCCTCGTCAGATCCCGCAGGGTGTCCACGTCCTTCACGACGCAGTTCCAGCCGTCCTCCTCGTTGAAGAAGCCCTGCTGCTCCGGCTCGCGGATGCTCTCCCCGTGGCCCAGATGGTCGTCCCCCACGCAGACGATGCCGTTTTTGGCCAGATACTCCATCAGATCGTCATAGCGGCTGATATGGTCGGCCACGCCGTGCTCGATCTGCACAACGGCCCGGGGCTTGCCGTCGGGGATGCAGCGGCGGGCGTGGAGCAGATTCTTTCCGGTGCTGGATTCAAAGGTGAAATCTTCAAATTTAGGCATGGATTCTTCCTCCCATCTATGCTAAAATGGCCTTGTAACTACCTAAATTGTACACGCGTTTTTTCGCCCCGTCAAGCGCCAATGCGGGGGAAAGTGTATGATTCGGGGGCGATTTGCCCCGAAAATAGCTTGAAAATGGGGGATCGGGATGAAAATTCAGGTGAAATACTTCGTGGAAGGGCTGCAGCCGGTGGAGAAGCTCCAGAAGGGGGACTGGATCGACCTGCGGGCGGCGGAGGACGTGACGCTGCAGGCGGGGGACTTTTGCTATCTGCGCCTGGGCGTGGGCATGATCCTGCCCGCGGGCTATGAGGCCCATGTGGCGCCCCGCAGCAGCACCTTCAAAAACTTCGGCGTGATCGTTGCAAACTCCTTCGGCGTCATCGACAACTCCTACTGCGGGGAGGAGGACGAGTGGCGCCTGCCGATCCTGGCCATGCGGGACACGGTGATCCGCAAGAACGACCGGATCTGCCAGTTCCGCATCCTGGAAAAGCAGCCGGAGCTGGAGTTTGAGACGGTGGAGCACCTGCGCTCCGAGAGCCGCGGCGGCTTCGGCTCCACGGGGGTGTGAGTGCGTAGTGCGTAGTGCTTAGTGCGTAGTAGTTAGGGGACGGAGGAAGCGTTTTCGCATCCTTCGTCCCCTATGTACTAATTACTAAGAACTAATTACTAAGCACTAAGCACTAAGCACTACGCAATGATGTCGCGGGTGTCGCGGGCGATGACCAGCTCCTCGTTGGTGGGGATCACGAAGACCTTCACCTTGGAGTCGGGGGTGCTGATCTCGATATCCTCGCCCCGCTTGGAATTGGCCTCGGGGTCGATCTTGACGCCCAGATACCCGAAGTACTCGGAGATGGCGGCGCGGGTGGCGCTGCTGTTCTCGCCCACGCCGGCGGTGTAGACGATGGCGTCCACGCCGTTCATGGCGGCCACGTAGGAGCCGGCCACCTTGGCCACCCAGTAGTGGAACATGTCCAGGGCGAGCTTGGCCCGCTCGTTGCCCTCGGCCGCGGCCTTGTCCAGATCCCGGAAGTCGGAGGAGACGCCGGAGACGCCCAGCACGCCGGACTTCTTGTTCAGGATGTTCAGCATCTCGTCAATGCTGTAGCCGTACTTGTTCATCAGGTACTGGATGACGCCCGCGTCCAGATCGCCGCAGCGGGTGCCCATGGGCAGACCCACCAGCGGGGTGAAGCCCATGGAGGTGTCCACACACTTGCCGTGGTCGATGGCGGCCAGGGAGGAGCCGTTGCCCATGTGGCAGGAGACGATCTTCAGCTCCTCGATGGGCTTGCCCATGAGCTCCGCGCAGCGGGCGGAGACGTAGCGGTGGCTGGTGCCGTGGAAGCCGTAGCGCCGCACGCCGTTGGAGAGGTAGTACTGATAGGGCAGGGCGTACATGAAGGCCTTGCCGGGCATGGTCTGGTGGAAGGCGGTGTCAAACACGGCGACCATGGGCACGTCGCCCATAACGGCCTGGCAGGCCTTGATGCCGGTGATGTTGGCGGGGTTGTGCAGCGGCGCGAAGGGGATGCACTCCTCGATGGCCTTCATCACGTCGTCGGTGATGCGGACGGAGGAGGCGAACTTCTCCCCGCCGTGGACGACCCGGTGACCCACCGCGTCGATCTCCTTCATGGAGTTGACCACGCCGTACTGGGGGCTGGTCAGCTTGTCGATGACGGCGGCAATGGCCTCGGAGTGGGTGGGCATGGCCACGTCCTCGTTGAAGACCTCCTTGCCCTCCACCAGCGGGGTGTGCTTCAGGTGGCCGTCGATGCCGATGCGCTCGCAGAGACCCTTGGCCAGCACGGCCTCGGTCTCCATATCGATCAGCTGATACTTCAGGGAAGAGCTGCCTGCGTTGATGACGAGAATTTTCATAAATCGTTTCCTTTCACTTGTAAACTTTGGGGAAATTCGATAGAATACACGCACAGACTATTGTAATACAAAACCGGAAAAACGCAAGTGTTTTTTCCGAAGGAGTCCGTCTATGGCCGTCATTGGGATCGTCTGCGAGTATAACCCCTTCCACCGGGGCCACGAACTGCATATCCAGAAAAGCCGCGCCGCCCTGGGGGAGGAGAGCCCGGTGATTTGCGTACAGTCCGGCGACTTTGTCCAGCGGGGCGAGGCCGCGGTGTACGATAAGTTCGCCCGGGCGGAGGCCGCCTGCCGCTGCGGGGCGGATCTGGCGGTGGAGCTGCCGCTCCCCTGGTGCCTCAGCTCCGCGGAGGGCTTTGCCCGGGGCGCGGTGAGCCTGCTGGGCGCCCTGGGGTGTACGCACCTGAGCTTCGGCAGCGAGACCGGGGAGCTGGATGCGCTGCAGGCGCTGGCAGACACCCTGCGGGAGCCTGGCTTTCTCCTTGAGGTCAAGGCGCTGCTGGAGCGGGAGCCCAATCTCTCCTTTGCCGCGGCGCGGGAGCGGGCGATGCAGCAAAGGCTGGGCGATCCGGCCCTGCTGCTGCGCCAGCCCAACAACATCCTGGCCGTGGAGTATCTGAAAGCCATCGGGGAGCTGGGTCTGCCCCTTGCGCCCCTGCCCATCCTGCGCGAGGGCGCCCCCCACGACGGAGAAGGGGACGGGAGCGGCCCCCGCTCCGCCTCCGAGCTGCGCCGCATGCTGCGATCGGGGGAGAGCATCGCGGGGGAAGTCCCCCGGCCGGCGGAGGAGGTCTACGCCCGGGAGCGTGCGCTGGGGCGGGAGCTGCGGGACCCGCGTCTGCTGGAGATCGCCCTGCTCTCCCGCCTGCGGATGCTGGAGGAGGCAGGTTATGTCAACTTACCGGATGCCTCCGGCGGCCTGGGACAGCGGCTGTGCCGCGCCGTGCAGGAGGAGGCGAGCCTGGAGGGGATCCTTGCCGCGGCCAAGAGCAAGCGCTATGCCCTGGCCCGTCTGCGGCGGATGTGCCTCTGCGCCGCCCTGGGGATCCGGGGAGAGATGACCCGGGGGCTGCCGCCCTATGCCCGCGTTCTCGCGGCCAATGCCCGGGGTCGGGCGCTGCTGCGGGAGCTCTCTGGGCGGAGCAAGCTGCCCATCCTCACCAGACCCGGCGCCGTGCGGGAGCTGGGGGCGGACTGCGAGGCGCTCTTCCGTCTCGGCGCCCGGGCTCACGATTTCTATGTCCTGGGCTTTCCCGAGGAGGAGCAGCGCCGCCCCGGCGAGGACTGGCGCCGCATGCCGCGGCTTGAGTTTTCAGTTTTGAGTTTTGAGAGAAAGTATGAACCGTAGGGGAGGGCCTTGTGCCCTCCCGATCTATAGCAAGAAAAGGTTCGGCGAATTCGTACATTCTGCGAATTCGCCGAACCTTCTTTTCACGATTGTGCCCTGTGCTGCCGGGAGGGGGCAAGCCCCTCCCCTACGTCGGTGCCCAGCCTGCGCGCCATTTTTCGTCCGTTTAGGGGAGAGGCTCGACGTCTGTCGGCTCTTCCTCCTGCTCCGTCTCCACGCCCTCCTCCGGGGCGGGCGGGAGCAGCGCGGCATAGGACAGCTTGCCCCGGCAGGGGGGATAGGAGGAGATGTCCCAGCGGTAGTGCCCCCACATGGTCTCATCCGGCAGCAGGAAGCCGCTCTCCAGGCCCTGCTCGGCGCAGACGGACACGTCCACATGGTAGGAATCGCCGTTTATCTGGATGATGTTCCAGCAGCGGCTGCGCCAGTTTCGCTGCCCGTAGACCACCTGGCAGGGGATGTCCAGCTGGCGGCAGAGCTCCACATAGGCCAGGGCCATGCCCTCGCTGTTGGCCTCGCCCAGGATCAGCGCGGAATAGATGTCGCTCTGACCGCTCTCGGCGTAGCTGCAGTTTTCCAGCAGATATTCGCAGGCGGCCAGGGCGCGCAGGGCGGGGTCGGCGGAGAGCTCATCCTCCCCGGCAAAGGGCGCCAGCGCCTGCAGCGCCTCCCGGCGCTCCGCCAGCTCCTCCGGGCTCATGCTGTAGTTGAAGTTGATCTCGTACAGGCGCTGCATCCCGGTGCCGCTGAGCATGTTCACCGTGACCCGGGGCTCCCGCGGCTCCGCGATGGGGTTATTCCGGTAGACGCGGCTGGCCAGACCCTCCACGTCCTCGGCCGAGAGGGAGCTGCGCCCGATGAGCACCACCAGGCGGCTGTCGCCCCGCTGGATGGCCTCCCGCAGCTTGGCCTCCAGGCCGTTGGTGAGCTGCAGACGGACGATGCTGTCCCGATCCGCCTCGGTGTAGCGGATGGTGAAGCGCACCTCGTAGTGGTTCACCAGCTTGCTCACGTCGTAGGAGATGGACTCCACGCAGTAGGCAAAGAGCGCGTCCTGGGTGCGCACCTGCCAGCACACGGCGGCCAGATCCGCGTTGATGTCCCCCGCGTAAGCCGCGTCGAAGATCACGCGGACGTCCTTCGCCCCCTCGTTCAGCAGATCCACCAGCAGCTCCCGCAGCTCGTCCACGTCCCGGACGGTGATGCTGTCCTCCTCCTCGCCGGCAGGCTCCTGCACAGGGGGCTCGTAGTCGGTGATGGAGACGTATTCCTGATCAAAGAGATTGCCGCACCCGGAGAGCAGCAGGGTGCAGACTGCCAGCAGCAGCGCCGGCAAACGGCGTTTCATGGAAATCACCTTACCTCCGCTATGTTTTCAAAGCCTCTGCCGAAGACGTTTTTGGCGTCCGTGATGATGACGAAGGCGTTTTCGTCCAGATCCCGGATGGTGCGGCGCAGCTCGGGGATCTGGCTGCGCTTGATGACGCAGAGGATCACATGCTTCTGCTTGCGGGAATAGGCGCCCTCGCCCTCCAGGATGGTGACGCCCCGGTGCACGTGGCCGCTGGTCAGCTCCCGGATCAGCTCCTCGCTCTTCTCGCTGATGATGTGGCAGACGCAGGACATGTCCAGCCCGTAAAGCACCAGGTCGATGACCTTGGTGACCACGAACATGGTGATGACGGAATACATGGCGCTGTCGTAGTTCTTGATGATCAGCGCGTAGGCCAGAATGATGGCCGCGTCCAGGATCAGCATGATGGTGCCGAAGTTGAGCTGCATGAAGCGCGTGCGCAGGAGCTTTACCACAATGTCGATGCCGCCGGTGGTGGCGCCGTAGTAATAGATCATGCCCAGACCAACGCCCTTGATGACGCCGCCGATGACACTTGCCAGCAGGGGGTCGCTCGTCAGCACCAGGCCCGTCAGAGCAAAGAGATCCACGAAGATGGAGGACAGGGCCATGCCAACAAGGGAGCTGATGAGAAAGTCCAGCCCGAAGTGCCGCCAGGCGACGAGGAAGAGGGGCACGTTCATGGCGATCACCATCAAGCCGATGGGCCAGTGGGTAAAGGCGTTGAGGATCATGGCGATACCGGTGACGCCTCCGGACACAATGCTGTTGGGAAACAGGAAGGCCTGAAAGCTGAAGCCGTAAATGAAGGAGCCCAGCACGATCAGGCCGTACTTTCGGATTTGCCGCCAGAGGGCTTTGCCCGTCTTTTTGTCTTGCATCGCTTATTCCTCCGTCAAAGTCAGCTGCTCCTCGCCCCGATCCTCCGGCTTGAGAAGGGCGCCGGCGGCGGGGATGGAGCGGACGCGGTAGCGCTTCACGTCCCGGATGGGGGTGTCCGCCAGGAAAGCGGCGCCGGTCAGGACTTTCTTGGCCTTCAGCGCCATCACGCCCACGCCCTGGGTGCTGCGGCTGGTTTTGGGCTGCAGCAGGGAAGTGTGGAACACCAGGCAGCGGCCGTCGCTGGCCTCCACGGCGATGTCGGCCTCCTCCCGCAGCACCAGCACGGCGCGCACCGGGCTCTTGTCCGAATAGGCGCCCACCAGCTTGCGACGGTTGGTCTTGGTCTCGTAGGCGGAAAGCTCGATCCGGGCGGCCTTGCCGTTTTCAAAGAAGAGCAGCAGCTGTCCCTTGTAGTCCAGCGGGTCGAGCATGGCCAGCACGCTCTCCCCCTCGTCCATCTGCAGCTTGGTGGGCAGATACACGCCCAGCGCCGAGGCCTTGCCGTCCTCAAAGTCCGAGACCCGGCACTTGTACATCTGCTGCCGGTCCGTCAGGATCAGCAGCTCCCGCCGGTTGGAGGACTCGAAGGAGCTCATCAGCCCGTCGCCCTCCTTATATTTCTGCTCGCCGCTCATCCGCAGGGACTGGGCGGTGATCTTCTTGAAATAGCCCTCCCGGGAGAGGAAGAGGGTGACGGGGTAGTCCTCCACGGTCTCACTCTCGTCAAACTCCTCGATCTCGTCGGCGTAGACGATGATGCTCCTGCGCGGCGAGGGGTACTTTTTGTGCACCTGCTTAAGCTCGTCGATGATGATGCTGCGGAGCTTCCTCCGGTTATTCAGCGTAGCCTCCAGCTCCTCGATGGCCTGCTCCAGCTCCTCGGTCTCGGCGGTGCGCTTGAGGATATATTCGCGGTTGATGTTGCGCAGCTTGATCTCCGCCACATACTCCGCCTGGATCTGGTCGATGCCGAAGCCCATCATCAGGTTCGGCACCACGTCCGCCTCCAGCTCGGTGTTGCGGATGATGGCGATGGCCTTGTCGATGTCCAGCAGGATGCGCTGCAGACCCTGCAGCAGGTGGAGCTTTTCCTTCTTCCGGGCCAGGTCGTAGTAGACCCGCCGGCGGACGCAGTCCGTGCGCCAGGCGATCCACTCCTCCAGGATCTCCCGCACGCCCATGACCCGGGGGTTGCCGCCCACCAGGATGTTGAAGTTGCAGGCAAAGGCGTCCTGCAGGGGCGTGAGCTTCATGAGTTTCTGCATGAGCTTGTCGGGATCCACGCCGCGCTTCAGGTCGATGGCGAGGCGCAGACCGCTCAGGTCGGTCTCGTCCCGCATGTCGTTGATCTCCCGGATCTTGCCGGCCTTGATGAGCTCCGCCACCTTGTCCAGAATGGCCTCGGAGGTGGTGGTGTAGGGGATCTCGTAGATCTCGATGATGTTTTCCTTGCTGAGATAGCGCCAGCGGGCGCGGAGCTTCACGCTGCCCCGGCCGGTACGGTAGATCTTCTCCATCTCCGCTCGCTCATAGATGATCTCGCCCCCGGTGGGGAAGTCCGGCGCGGGGAGGGTGGAGAGAATGTCGTGCTCCGGATCCCGCAGGAGGGCGATGGTGGTGTCGCAGACCTCCCCCAGGTTGAAGCCGCAGATGGCGCTGGCCATGCCGGCGGCGATGCCCGTGTTGCTGGACACCAGAACATTGGGGAAGGCCGTGGGCAGGAGCGTGGGCTCCTTCATGCTGCCGTCGTAGTTGTCGGCAAAATCCACGGTCTCCTTGTCGATGTCCCGGAAGAGCTCTGCGCAGATAGGGGCGAGCTTTGCCTCCGTGTAGCGGGAGGCGGCGTAGGACATGTCCCGGGAATAGACCTTGCCGAAGTTGCCCTTGGAGTCCACAAAGGGGGTCAGCAGCGCCTCGTAGCCTGCGGAGAGGCGCACCATGGTCTCGTAGATGGCGGCGTCGCCGTGGGGGTTGAGGCGCATGGTCTGGCCCACGATGTTGGCGCTCTTGGTGCGCGCGCCGCTGAGAAGCCCCATCTTGAACATGGTGTAGAGGAGCTTCCGGTGGGAGGGCTTGAAGCCGTCGATCTCCGGGATGGCGCGGGAGACGATCACGCTCATGGCGTAGGGCATGAAGTTTTGCTCCAGCGTCTCGGTGATGGGCTGCTCCAGCACCTCGGAGCGCAGGCCTACCACGTTGGGATTGTCAAATTTCTTCTTTTCGGGTTCCTTTTTCTTAGCCATAGGTCACACTCCGTGTGAAAGTGAAAAATGAAGAATGAAAAATGAATCATTGCGGTGTGCCGCTTTGCGGCACGGATTGGATTGATTACGACAGATCCGCAAGGTCGAGATACTGCGCGCCGAACTCGGAGATGTGGTTCTTCCGCCCCTCCAGATCGTCTCCCAGCAGCAGGTCGAAGACCTGGGCCATGCGCTCCGCGTCCTCCGGCATGACCTTGATAAGCCGCCGGGTCTCCGGGTTCATGGTGGTCATCCACATCATGTCCGGGTCGTTCTCGCCCAGACCCTTGCTGCGGCTGATGGTGGCCTTGGCGCCCTTGAGGCTCTCCACGATCTCGGCCTTCTCCCGCTCGGAGTAGGCAAACCAGGTCTTGCCCTTGCTGTTGATCTCGTACAGCGGCGACTCCGCGATATACACATAGCCCTCCCGGATGAGGGTCGGCACCAGCCGGTAGAGCATGGTGAGGATCAGGGTGCGGATGTGATAGCCGTCCACGTCCGCGTCGGTGCAGATGACCACCTTGCTCCAGCGGAGGTTATTCAGATCAAAGCTCTGCAGCTCCTTGGTGTGCTTGTCCCTGACCTCCACGCCGCAGCCCAGCACCTTCATCAGATCGGTGATGACGTCGCTCTTGAAGATGCGAACGTAGTCGGCCTTCAGGCAGTTGAGGATCTTGCCCCGCACGGGCATGATACCCTGGTATTCCGCGTCCCGCGAGAGCTTCACCGAGCCCAGAGCCGAGTCGCCCTCCACGATGTAGATCTCCCGCTTCTCCGGATCCCGGCTGCGGCAGTCCACGAACTTCTGCACCCGGTTTGCGATGTCGATGGAGCCGGAGAGCTTCTTCTTCATGCCCTGGCGGGCCTTCTCGGCGGTCTCCCGGCTGCGCTTGTTGATGAGCACCTGGTCGCTGATGCGGGTGGCCTCGGGCTTGTTTTCGATGAAATAGACCTCCAGCTGCGCCTTGAGGAATTCCGTCATGGCCTGCTGGATGAACTTGTTGTTGATGGCCTTCTTGGTCTGGTTTTCGTAGGAGGTCTGGGTGGAGAAGCAGTTGGTCACCAGCACCAGACAGTCCTGAATGTCCTGGAACTTGATGGAGCTCTCGTTCTTCTGGTACTTGCCCTGCTGCTTCAGATAGGCGTCGATGGCGGAGAGGAAGGCGCTCTTCACCGCCTTGTCCGGCGCGCCGCCGTTTTCCAGCCAGGAGGAGTTGTGGTAGTACTCCAGGGCTGTGGTCTTGTTGGAGAAGCAGAAGGCCGCGGAGATCTTTACCTTGTACTCGGGCTTGTCCTCCCGGTCCCGGCCCTTCCGCTCGGTGGAGACGAAGTGGGGCGCGGTAAGGGGCCCCTCGCCGGCCAGCTCCGTCACATAGTCCATGATGCCGTTGGGATAGCAGTAGTCCCGGGTCTCGAACTGCTTGCCCCGCTGGATGCGCAGCCGGAAGGTGACGCCCGCGTTCACCACCGCCTGGCGGTGCAGCACGTCGTCAAAATAGTCCTCGGGGATGTTGATGTCCGTAAAGACCTCCAGATCCGGCCGCCAGCGGATGGTGGTGCCGGTCTTCTTCCGGTCGGCGGGCTCGATGACAAGCTCCTGGCCCTTCTTGCCCTGCACCTTGCCTTTTTTGAAACGGAGGCTGTACTTGTTCCCGTCCCGCCACACCGTCACGTCCATATACTCCGAGGCGTACTGGGTGGCGCAGGTGCCAAGACCGTTGAGCCCCAGGGAGTACTCATAGTCGCCGCCGTCGTCGTTTTTATACTTGCCGCCGGCATAGAGCTCGCAGAATACCAGCTCCCAGTTGAAGCGCTTCTCGTTGGGGTTCCAATCCACGGGGCAGCCCCGCCCGAAATCCTCCACCTCGATGGACTTGTCCTCATAGTAGCTCAGCGTGATGAGATTGCCGTGGCCCTCCCGCGCCTCGTCGATGGAGTTGGAGAGGATCTCGAATACCGCGTGCTCGCAGCCGTCCAGCCCGTCGGAGCCGAAGATGACGCCGGGGCGCTTGCGCACCCGATCCGCGCCCTTCAGCTGGGAGATCGAGTCGTTTCCGTACTGTTCGTTCGTCTTTGCCATAAAGTCAATTCCTTTGTTCCATAAAATGCCGATTATAACCAATATATTTTACCACAAGCGGCCGTGAAATGCAAGATGTAGTGGCAGCGCGGGCAGAAAATGACCGGAAACGCACAAGTTGCGGTTGAAAAAAGGCCCACCGCGCCGTATACTTGTTTTAGCGAAAAAAAGAAACGCGAGGTGATACCGTGGAACTCAAGAACCAGCTCAACAGTCCCGTGATGTTTCTGATCTGCGGGAGCATCGTGCTGGTGGTGGCCCTGACCTGCGTGGTGTTCGCCGTGCGGGCGTACCGGGCGGGGAAAGCCATCGGCATGGACGTGAACAAAATGAAGCGGACCATCGTGGCCAGCGCCACCTTTGCGGTGCTGCCCAGCATCGGCATTCTGCTGGGCGTCATCGCCCTGTCGGGCAATCTGGGCACGGCCTGGCCCTGGCTGCGCCTGAGCGTCATCGGGGCTCTGCACTATGAGACCCAGGTGGCGGGCGCCGCTGCCGAGGCTGTCGGCATGAAGAGCCTGTCCATGGACTACATGACCCCCGGGAGCTTTGCCACCATCGCTCTGCTGATGAGCGTGTGCATCATCTGGGGCATGGTCTTCAGCCTCTTCAACTGCAAGCGCTATACCCGCAGACTGGGCGCCGGCGGCGGGGAAAAGGCGAAGAAAAAATCCGCCCTGTCCGGCTTCGGAGATGTTGCCATGACCGCCATGTTCATCGGTCTGGTCTCCGCGTATCTGGGCAGCTATGTGGGCGGCTTCGTCTCCGGAGAGGGGCTCTTCCGCTTCGCGGGGGACTGGATCCCGCTGGCGGTGGCTCTGGTGGGGGCCGCGGCCATGCGGCTGTTCCTCTGGATCCAGGAGCGCTGGCACGCGGCCTGGGTGGAGAGCTTCTCCATTGCCAGCAGCATGCTGATCGCCATGACCTCGGCCATCTTTCTGGGATGGCTTGCGTAAGGGGGTGCTGACATGAACGAAGAAAAGAATCGGGAAATCTACGAGCGTTATCTGAACACGACCCATCTGCTGGGCCGCATCGCCTGCGTGATCGCCCTGGTGCTGCTTCTGGGCGCGCCCTTCGCCATCGGAGCCTATCTGGGGGCCATGCCGGATCTGGGCGCCATGGGCAGGGGCTTTGCCAGCATCGGTCTGGTGTACCTGGTCAGCTGCGTGGCGGAGTATCTGATCTATGTGCCCATGCTGGGCGCCGGAGGCAGCTACCTGGCCTTCATCACCGGCAACCTTATCAACATGAAGATCCCCTGCGCCATGAATGCCCGGGACATCGTGGGGGCCAAGTCCGGCACGGCGGAGAACGAGATCATCTCCACCCTGTCTATCGCCACCTCCTCCCTGGTCACCATCCTGATCCTGGCCCTGGGGGTGCTGCTGCTGAGCCCGCTGCGGCCGGTGCTGGATTCCCCGGTGCTGAAGCCGGCCTTTGACAGCGTGCTGCCCGCCCTCTTCGGGGCCATGGCCTGCAAGTACTACCGGCACCACGGGCGCATCGCCTGCCCGACCGTGCTGCTGATGGCAGCGCTGTTCATGCTGGTGCCCGGGCTCATCGGCTCCACCAGCTTTATGATCATCCCCAGCGGCGCCGTAGCCATCGGCCTGGCCTGGTTCTATTTCCGGCGTGACAGGGCCGCAAAGGAGGCGCAGGCATGATCGCACTGTACATACTGCTGGGTCTTCTGGGCCTGGGCCTTTTGCTGCTGCTCATCGCGCTGCTGCGCACCCTGCTGAGCCCGGCGAAGCAGTCCCGCTGGAAGCCCGCCGCGGACCCGGAGCGGGAGGCGCGCTACGCCGAGACCCTCTCCCGCATGGTGCGCTGCGAAACCGTCTCCCGCAAGGGGGAGGATCAGAGAGAGAAGTTTTTGGGCTTCCACCGGCTGCTGGAGGAGCTCTTCCCCCTGGTGCACGGGAAGCTGGAAAAGACCGAGATCGACGGGAACCTGCTCTTCTACTGGAAAGGCAAGTCCCACGACCGGCCCCTGGTGCTCATGAGCCACCAGGACGTGGTGCCCGCCGAGGGGGAGTGGAAGCATGAGCCCTTCTCCGGCGACATCGCGGAGGGCAAGGTCTGGGGCCGGGGCAGCGCCGACACCAAGTGCTCTGTGATGGGCTTTTTCCAGGCGGTGGAGGAGCTGCTGGAGCAGGGCTTCGAGCCGGAGCAGGATGTCTATCTCAGCTCCTCCTGCACGGAGGAGTTCGGCGGCGACGGCTGCCCCAAGCTGGTGGAGGAGCTCTCCCGCCGGGGCGTGAAGCCCTTTTTGGTCTGTGACGAGGGCGGCGCCATCGTGCAGGAGCCCATCGGCGGCGTGAAGGGCTGCTACGCCATGATCGGCGTGCTGGAGAAGGGGAGGGGCGCCCTGCGCCTCACCGCCCGCTCCGGCGGCGGCCACGCCAGCTATCCGCCCAAAAACTCGCCCATCGCCCGGCTTGGCAAGTTCATCGCCCGGGTGGAGAAGCGCGATCCCATGCGGGTGGAATTCGAGCCGGAGGTCACCGCCATGTTCCGGACGCTCGCGCCCTACGGGCCCTTCTATCTGCGGCTCCTCTTCGGCAATCTCTGGCTCTTCAAGCCCCTGCTGAAAAAGCTGCTGCCGAAGATCTCTCCCCAGGCCGGTGCCCTGCTGAAGACCACCGTGGCCTTCACCATGCAGTCCGGCTCCGACGCGCCGAATGTCCTGCCCCAGCAGGCCAGCCTCACCCTGGATCTGCGCTACATCCCCCACCAGCGCATGGAGGAGAGCAACCGGGTGATCCGGGAGCTGGCGGCCCGCTACGATCTGGAGACGGAGGTGCTGATGGCAAACGACGCCTGCGAGCCGGTGCGGATCGACAGCCCGGCCTACGCTCTGGTGGAAAAGGTCATCGGCGAGGTGTTCCCGGGCCTGCCCACCTGCCCCTATGTGATGACCGGCGGCACCGACGCCCGCTTTTATCAGAAGATCTGCGACGCCTGCATCCGCTTTTCCCCGGTGATCTACGGGACGGAGCAGATGAAGGGCATGCATGGCGTCAACGAGAACATCGACGTCTGCTCTCTGCCCGGTGCGGTGGATTACTACAAGAGCCTGATCCGCGAAAATCGTTGATACTAATACCTGATAGAAAGCTTTAGAAAGATTTCCGAGGCAGAATTGTGACAGGCGAGGCGCTTCCCGCAGAGCATAATGGAGATATATGGTCAAGGGAAGCAACGAAGCATGGCGCAATTCT
>JAEEGG010007098.1_pt1 | contig 26028 bp, 21 predicted proteins | sample 9134161 | NCBI WGS metagenome assembly JAEEGG01 (sample SAMN16246543, study PRJNA631951) | gut metagenome | biome: gut microbiome; feature: rumen; material: CR-attached | host: Bos | place: Iran: Karaj | collected 2018-10 | reverse complement strand
CGGGCCGGTAGTACGCGCTGGAATGCGACACGGACGATTTCGACTGGGAATCGTATTCCTGCGAACGCGCGGTATTCTACCGCAGCGAGGACAAGAAATACGAATACTACTGCAGCGAGGCGACTTACGCGCACGAGCTGCTCCACCTTTTCGGCGCCGCCGATCTTTACGGCGAAAACGTTGCGCAGGAAGTTTCGGATCTGCTTGCGCATTATTATCCCAACGACATCATGTCTGCGGTCGGGAACGATATAGAGCTCTACGGCATATCGCCCTTCACCGCTTATCTCACCGGTATCACAGACGCGCTCCACGAACAGTTCGCGAGTCTTTCGGATAACTGAAAACAAAACAGAAAGGACCGTAACCATGTATAAAAGAGTTCTTATCAAGCTTTCCGGCGAGGCGCTTTCGGGCGACGGGAACATACTCAAAGGAGAATTCCTGCAAAAAGTGGCGCATCAGATCAAGCGCTGCGTGAACGCGGGCGCGAGCGTCGCCGTCGTCGTGGGCGGCGGAAACATCTGGCGCGGCGCGAGGCAGAGCGGGGTCAACGTCACCCGGTTCAAAGCCGACCATATGGGCATGCTCGCCACGCTCATCAATTCCATCGCCATGCAGGACTACATAGAGCAGGAAGGGCTCAAAGCCAAAGTGCTTTCGGCGGTCCCTATGGAGCAGTTCTGCGAACCTTACAGCCAGCAGCGCGCGCGCGATCTGCTCGACGAAGGCTACGTGGTGCTGTGCTCCTGCGGAGTGGGGTATCCGTATTTTTCGACCGACACGGGCGTGGTGCTCCGCGCCGCCGAACTGGGTATGGACATAGTGCTTTCGGCTAAAGCCGTGGACGGAGTCTACGACAAAGACCCGCGCAAGTACCCAGACGCCGTCCGCTACGACAAAGTCAGTTACGACACCATACTGAAAAACGGGCTCGCCGTTATCGACCTTACTTCCGCCGCGCTTGCGCGTGAAAACGGCATAAAGATGCTGCTGTTCTCGCTCGCCGACCCCGAAAACATCTACCGCGCGGTGAAAGGCGAAAAGATAGGCACGGTCATAGAATAAATTCATAAGCAAAAAATAAACATAAATTACGGGAGGAAGAAACAATGAAGCTCGATACCAAAGAATTTGAAGAAAAGATGCAAAAGACCATCAAAGTGCTCGAAGACGACTACGCGTCCGTACGCGTCGGCCGCGCTTCCGCACGCATACTCGATAAAGTCAAGGTCAACTATTACGGCACTCCCACCGATCTTTCCAGCGTCGCCAACATCAAAACGCTTGACGCCAGAACGCTCGCCATCACCCCGTGGGAATCCAATCTCATCAAAGACATCGAAAAAGCCATCAACGCCGCCGATATCGGCATCAATCCGCAGAACGACGGCAAGACGATACGTCTCTGCTTCCCGCCCCTCACCGAAGAGCGCAGAAAAGAGCTGACCAAGCAGTGCTCCAAGATGGGCGAAGACGCCAAGGTCGCGCTCCGCAATATCCGTCAGATCGCCAACAAAAAGATCAAAGATATGAAGAACTCCAAAGAAATGACCGAGGACGAGCAGACCGCTTCCGAAAAGAGCGTTCAGGAGCTCACCGATAAGTATATCAAAGAAGTAGACGTGGTCGTCGCCAAAAAGAACAAGGATATACTCGAAGTATAATGAAAGATAACCAAACTCTGCCCGCGCATATAGCCGTCATAATGGACGGCAACGGCCGCTGGGCGGGCAAACGCCTGCTTCCGCGGACCGCGGGCCACGCGGCGGGGCTCAAACGCTTCGCCGAGATCGCCGAGATATGTTCGGATATAGGCGTGAAATACCTCACGGTATACGCCTTTTCCACCGAAAATATCAACCGCTCCGCCGAGGAGGTCAGCGGTCTGTTTTCGCTCGCCTATAAGGCGATAGATACATATATCGAAAAGCTGCTCAAAAAGAACATCCGCGCAAAGGTCATAGGCGACGTGTCTATGATCGGCGACTCGCTTCTGCAAAAGATACGCGCCGCCGAGCAAAAGCTCAAGGACTGCACCGGAATGACGCTCTGCATAGCGTTCTGCTACGGAGGCAGGCACGAGCTCGCGCAGGCGGCGAACGCCGCACTCGCCGCGGGCGAAAGGGAATTCGACGACGGAACGCTGGGCAGGTATCTCTATACCGCCGGCGTCCCCGATCCCGACCTGCTCATCCGCACGGGCGGCGAAAAGCGGCTTTCCAACTTTTTGCTGTACCAGTGCGCGTACAGCGAACTGTATTTCTGCGACACGCTGTGGCCGGATTTCGACAGATCCGAGCTTATGGCGGCGATAGAAGATTATTCAAAACGTAAAAGAAGATTTGGCAGGTGACGTTATGATAAAACGCATCATCACCGCCGTTGTGGCGCTCGCGTTGTTTTTCCCGGTGCTGTGGTTTTCGCACACCGTGGCCTTTCCCATCGTGCTGGCTCTGCTTTCGTGCATAGCCGTGTGGGAGCTTTTCGGCTGCACCGGCACGCGCAGGAGCTATACGCTGTTCGGCGTTTCGCTGCTGCTCGCGGCGGGAGTGCCGTTCGCGGCGCGGTATCTTCCCGCGCTGCTGCCCGCGTGCGCGGGACTGCTGCTTTGCGCGGTCCTCGTCGCCGAGGTGCTCGATTACGAAAAATTCGAAAGCAAAACGCTGGGCGTAACTTTCGCCCAGGCTGCCGCCGCGATCTTCGGAATAGGGCTCATTGTGCTCGTCCGCGACCGCGAACCCACGCGCTATCTGCTCATTTTCGTCGCGGCGTGGGTCACCGACACGTTCGCCTACTTCAGCGGAATGCTGTTCGGCAAACGCAAGCTCTGCCCGCATATCTCGCCCAAAAAGACCGTCGCCGGCGCGATCGGCGGCGTGCTCGGATGTATCGCCGGCTTCGTCGTTTTCGGCGTCATCTGCAACTGCGCGCTGGGGCAGGACCATCAGCTTTGGCTGTTGGCGCTCTTGGCGATACCGCTTTCGACAGCGGGCCAGTTCGGCGACCTTGCGGCGTCGGTAGTCAAGCGCAATTTCGAAGTAAAGGATTACGGCAATCTGTTCCCGGGGCACGGAGGCGTGCTCGACAGGTTCGATTCCATCATACTTATAACGCTCGTCGCGTTCATACTTACGGAGCTCGAGATCATATGCTGAAAAAGACCGTCGCCGTCCTGGGATCCACCGGATCGGTGGGAACGCAAACGCTTCAGGTGGCAAAACACCTGGGCTATAACGTGTGCGCGCTGACCGCGCACGGCAATTACAAACTGCTTGAAATACAGGCGAGGGAATTTTGCCCGGATTCCGTGTGGATCGGCGAAGATAATTATGTAAACTTAAAGACCGCGCTTGCGGATACCCGTATCAAGGTGCTCACCGGCGAAAACGCGCTGTGCGAGCTCGCGCGCGACGCAAAGTGCGATATAGTGTGCAACTCGCTTTTAGGGCTCAGCGGGCTTCTGCCCACCCTCGCCGCGATCGAAGGCGGCCATGACATAGCGCTTTCCAACAAAGAAGTGCTCGTCGCGGGCGGCAGCATAGTCACCGCGCGCGCAAAGGAAAAGGGAATAAAGATACTCCCCGTCGACAGCGAGCATTCAGCTATCTTTCAGTGTATGGGCGGCAGAAAGCCGAGCAGAATATACTTAACGGCGTCCGGCGGGCCGTTTTTCGGCAAAGACGCCGGGTTTTTGAAGACGGTCACGCCGCAGATGGCGCTGGCGCACCCCAACTGGAATATGGGCGCCAAGATCACGGTCGATTCCGCCACGATGATGAACAAAGGGCTGGAGATCATAGAAGCCGTGTGGCTTTTCGGCGTAAAGCCGCAGGACATAGAAGTGCTCGTCCACCGCGAAAGCATAGTGCATTCGATGGTCGGGTTCGAAGACAACAGCGTTATCGCGCAGCTCGCGCGGCCCGATATGCGCCTTTGCATACAGTACGCGCTCACTTATCCCGACCGCGTGCCGTCGCTGACGGCGGCGCCTGATCTGTGCGAATTGGGCAGTTTGACGTTCTCCAGGCCCGATACCGAAACGTTTCCGCTGCTGGAACTCGCCCGCAGGGCGATCGAAAAGGGCGGCTCAATGCCCGCCGCTATGTCGGGCGCCAACGAAGAGGCGGTGGCGCTGTTTTTGAAAGGCGCCATTGGATTCACCGATATCTTCACGCTCGTGAGCGAAGCGGCTTACGGCGTGCCTTTCTGCGCGGATCCCGGTGTCCGCGATCTGCGCGAAGCGGACCGCGCGGCGCGGGAATACGTGCTTTCCGCCTGCAAAAGGAGATAATTATGTTAACCAACATCTTTTCGTCCGTATGGACAATTCTCGTGACGATCTTCATTTTCGGTATCCTTATAACGATACACGAGCTCGGCCATTATCTGGTGGCGCGCGCGTTCAAGGTTGGCATACGCGAATTTTCCGTGGGCATGGGGCCCGCCATACACACCTGGAAATGCAAGACCAATAAAGTTTCCATACGCTGGCTGCCGATAGGCGGCTACGTTTCAATGGTGGGCGAAAACCCCGACGAAGAGCCCGAACCCGAAGACGAAGGCAAAGCGGGGCTCAACACCAAACCGGTCTGGCAGCGCATACTCGTGGTGCTCGCCGGTCCGCTTACGAATATACTTTTCGCGTTTGTGGTCATGGCGCTGCTCGTCACTTTTATGCCTTCCAACCGCATCGGCAGCACGATAATCGCCGAATTCTCGGCTGATTCCGCAACTCAGGCGGCGGGACTTATGCCCGGCGACGAGATAGTCGCCATAAACGGTACCGGCGTGCACGTGTTCAACGATATCAACTATCTCGTGGCGCTCCGCGGCAGGAACCCGCTCGACGTAACGGTCATAAGGAACGGCGAAGAGATAGTTATCAAAAACGTGCAGTTTCCCGAATCGGTCAGCGGCGGCGTCGCGATGGGCGATATAGATTTCAAGGTCTACGCCGCTAATAAGACGTTCGGCGAAGTCCTGCATCAGGCGTTCTGGCAGCCGGTCTCCATAGTCAAAATGACCGTCGAATCGCTCTTCCGCGCCGTGCGCGGCGAATACGGCTGGGCGGCGGTCTCGGGGCCCGTGGGCGTGGGCGAACAGATAGGCGAAGTCATAAGCGCCACCAGAAATTTCGGCGATACCATCATAAGTCTTGTTATGATGGCGGTGCTCATTTCGGTGAGCCTGGGCATATGCAACCTGCTTCCCATACCCGTGCTCGACGGCGGACACATACTGTTTTACGTTATCGAACTCATACGCGGCAAACCTATGAAGCCCAAGACCGAGGCGGCCATCAACACCGCTTTTATGATACTGCTTCTGGGGTTTATGCTGTTCGTTACCGTCAAAGACGTGGTGGGGCTTTTCTGATGAAAAACACAAAGGCAGTAAAGATCGGCAATATTCTTATCGGCGGCGGCAATCCTGTCGCCGTTCAATCTATGACAAACACCGACACCGCCGACCGCGCCGCAACTCTGCGGCAGATAAAGCGGCTGGAGCGCGCAGGGTGCGAAATAGTGCGTTTTACCGTGAACACGTACGACGCGGCGAAGAATATCGCGTATTATAAAGAACATACCTCAGTCCCGCTCGTTGCGGATATCCATTTCGATTACAAGCTCGCGCTCGAATCCGCCGCCGCGGGCATAGACAAGATCCGCATCAACCCCGGCAACATAGGCGGCGCGGACAGGGTGAAAAAGGTGTGCGATACCTGCCGCCTTCACAATATCCCCATCCGTGTGGGCGTCAACGGCGGCTCGCTCGAAAAGTCCGTGCTCGCAAAGTACGGCGGCCCCACGCCCGAAGCCATAGCCGAATCGGCGCTCGGCGCAGTCGCGTCGCTCGAAAGGTTCGATTTCGATAACATTGTCGTGTCGGTCAAATCGTCTGACGTGAAGACGATGGTCAAAGCCAACCGGCTCATTTCCGAACGCTGCGCCTATCCGCTGCATCTGGGTGTGACGGAATCGGGCTGCGGCGAACAGGCGGTGGTCAAGTCTTCCGCCGGGATCGGTGCGCTGCTTCTTGACGGGATAGGCGACACGCTGCGCGTTTCGCTGAGCGACGACGTGGTAAAAGAGGTCAAAGCGGGCTTCGAATTGCTTTACGCGCTCGACCTCCGTCCGCACATAGAATTCGTTTCCTGCCCCACCTGCGGCAGAACGATGATAGATCTTATCCCAATGTCCCGAAAAGCGTACGCGGAACTTTCTAAAATAAAGACAGACAAAACGATCAAAGTCGCGCTTATGGGCTGCGTTGTCAACGGGCCCGGCGAAGCCGCCGACGCCGATATCGGCATTGCCGGCGGAAAAAACGAAGGCACGCTGTTTTATAAGGGAGTCCCCGTGCGCAAAGTCCCTCAGGATCAGATAGTGCAGGTATTGCTCGAAGAAGTTAGGAAAATGGTAAAATGACAGAATCGTTCCTTAAAATGTTCAAGCGCTTTACGCCCGACCCGGGCGAGTTTGCCGCGCTCGAACATCTTATCGACTTCAAAACGAATATAAGCAAAGAAAAGAAGACCGTGGTCATCGACGCCGTCTTCGATACCGTCATATCCGCCGACGTCCTTTACGGTATCGAAAACGACATAAAAGGAGCTTACGCGCTCAACGAATGCAATCTGATGCCGGTCTTCAAGGATTGCGCGTTCGACAGATCGTACGCGTCCGAGCTGGTGCGCACGCTGGAACTCTATTACGGCAAGGCGTACCCCAAGGGTTTTCTCGGCGAATACAGCGCCGAACTTTACGGCGATTCGCTCGTCTTTTCATTGCGCGCAGGGCTGATGGTGGAACTGATGTCCGACCTCGTCGGGTATTTCGAAACGATCATAGAAAAGCGCTTCGGCGAAAAGATAAAGGTCGTGTTCTCGAGCGAAGAAGGCGATGCTGAAAACGAACGCGAGGAAGAACTCATAAGATCCGCGCAGGAAGACTACCGCGCCCGCGTCGCCGCCGCTGCCGAAAAAGAAAAGCCCGTCGGCTGCGATAACCGCTCGCTTTTACCCGTGGAAGGCGAGGCGCTGGAATACATAGAAGACGGCATAGTGCGAAGCGGGCGGCTGACTTTTGATATTTCCGATAAAAAGCTCGTTTACGGCTCCGAATCGAACGCCAAGCTCATACCGATACGCGATATAGCCGAAAACAGGCGCTGCGCGTTTTTGTGCCGTATGTTTATGAAAGACGAGCGCGAAAGCCGCGACGGCGGTTCTGTCAAATACACGCTGGGCGTGACCGATCTCGATTCTTCGGTCAACGTCCGCCTGAGCGTGGACAAGGCGAGCGACGAACTCACTCCGCACCTCAAAGAAAACGCCGCGCTGCTTATCTGCGGGACCGCAAAGATCGACGATTTCGACGGCGAGCTTTCGGTGCGCGCCCGCAGTATTTATCTGGTCAAGCAGGTGCTGAAAACCGATACCGCGCCCGAAAAGCGCGTGGAGCTGCATCTGCACACGACGCTTTCGGCAAACGACGCGCTCTGCGATCCCGCAGACGTAGTGGCGACAGCCACGCGCTGGGGTATGCCCGCCATAGCCGTGACCGATCACGGCAACGTCCAGGCGTTCCCCGAGATAATGACCGCGCTCGAAAAATCCAAATCCCCGGTCAAGCCGCTCTACGGCATAGAAGGGTATCTCGTCGACGACACCGCGCGCGCGGTCTACGGCTTCGAAAGCCACGAAGACGTGAGCTTTTCCGAAGGCACGTTCACCGTGTTCGATATCGAGACCACCGGGCTTTCGCCCATCCATTGCGCCATAACCGAAATAGGCGCCGTAAAATACCGCGGCGGTATCGTCGCCGAAAAGTTCGATACTTTCGTCGACCCCGGAACGCATATCCCCGAAAACATCACCGAGCTCACCGGCATCACCGACGAAATGGTCGCCGGCGCGCCTTCGCAGCGCGACGCGGTGCAGGCATTTCTGGATTTTGCCGGCGACACCGTGCTGGTGGCGCACAACGCCAATTTCGACGTCAGCTTCATCCGCCGCGTAGCGGAAGAAAACAAAATTAGATTCAACAATCCTTACATAGATACTGTCGCCGTGTCGCGCCATCTCAATCCCGAACTCAAACGGCACCGACTCGACAGCCTTCGCGACTATTTCAAGCTGGGCGAATTCAACCATCACCGCGCGTCCGACGACTGCGAGATGCTCGCCCGCATATTTGAATGCATGATCGCCAAGATGAAACCCGACGGAGTCGAATCCGTGAATCAGATGATCGACGAAATGGCGGAAAAATCCGACCCGCGCCGTCTTAAGCCCTACCACGCGACCATACTCGTAAAGAACAAGACCGGGCTCAAAAACCTGTATAAGCTCGTCTCGTATTCGTATCTGGATTACTATTACCGCTATCCGCGCATACCCAAGACCGTGCTCGAACAGCACCGAGAAGGGCTTATCGTCGGCTCCGCCTGCGCTTCCGGCGAGATATTCCAGCTGCTGCTTGAAGACCGCCCGTACGGCGATATAATGAAAGCCGCCGATTTTTACGATTACTTTGAAATAATGCCGGACAGCAACAACGGCTTCCTCATAGACGAAGGCAAACTCGCGTCGGCGGAAGACCTGCACCGCCTGAACAGGCGTGTTCTGGAAATCGCCGATAAGCAGAAAAAGCCGTGCGTCGCCACGGGCGACGTCCACTTTATGGACCCCGACGACGAGATATACCGCCAGCTTTTAAAGAACGGGCAGAAATACACCGACGCTTTCCGCACCACCGGTATGTATTTAAAGACCACAGACGAAATGCTGGGCGAGTTCGCGTATCTCGGCGACCGCGCATACGAAGTCGTGGTGACCAACACGCACAAAGTGGCGGATATGATAGAAGAAGGAGTGCGTCCCATACCCAAGGGGACTTATCCGCCTTCCATCGAAGGCGCCGAAGAAGAGCTTGTGCAGTGCTGCAACGAAAAAGCGCGCCGCCTGTACGGCGATCCGCTGCCCGAGATCGTGCAGAAACGGCTCGACCGCGAGCTCGGCGCAATAATCGAGCATCATTTCGCGGTGTTGTACATCATAGCGCGCAAGCTCGTCGCCAATTCCGAAAGCAAAGGATATCTTGTCGGCTCGCGCGGGTCGGTCGGCTCGTCCGTCGTCGCCATGCTCGCCGATATTTCGGAAGTCAACCCGCTCCCGCCGCACCGCAGATGCCCCAACTGCCGCTACAGCGAATTCTTCACCGACGGCAGCGTGGGCAGCGGATTCGATCTCGACGACGCGAACTGCCCCAAATGCGGGACCAAAATGGTCTGCGACGGGCACGACATACCGTTCGAGACATTCCTCGGTTTCAAAGGCGACAAGGCGCCGGATATAGACCTCAACTTTTCGGGCAACGTGCAGTCCGACGCGCATAAGTACACCGAAACACTGTTCGGCAAGGAAAACATCTTCCGCGCCGGAACCGTCGGCACCATCGCGTTCAAGACCGCTTACGGATACGTCAAAAAGTATCTGGAAGATAAAGGGATATCGCTTTCCAAAGCCGAAATAAACCGCCTTTCTTCGGGCTGCGTGGGCGTAAAGCGCACCACCGGTCAGCATCCCGGCGGCATAATCGTCGTGCCAAAGGAATACGAAGTCTACGATTTCACCCCCGTGCAGCACCCCGCCGAAAAAGAATCCAGCGGCGTTGTGACCACGCATTTCGCGTTCGAATTCCTGCACGACACCATACTCAAGCTCGATATGCTGGGCCACGACGTGCCCACGATGTATAAAATACTCGAAGATTACACGGGAATAGACGTGCGCGACGTCCCGCTCAACGACAAAACGGTGTATTCGCTGTTCACGTCGCCGGCGGCGCTCGGCGTCACGCCGGAATCGATAATGTGCGAGACCGGCACGCTGGGACTGCCCGAAATGGGCACGCCGTACGTGCGCGGTATGCTGCTCACGGCAAAACCCAAGAACTTTTCGGACCTGCTGCAGATATCCGGACTTTCGCACGGCACGGGCATCTGGCTGGGCAACGGCGAAGAACTCATCAAAAACGGCACCTGCACCATCGACACCATCATAGGCACGCGCGATTCCATAATGCTTACTCTGCTGCAGAAAGGACTCGAGCCCTCGTCGGCGTTCAAGATAATGGAATCGGTGCGCAAAGGCAAAGGCGTTTCGGAGGAATTCGAAGCAGAAATGCACGAACACGAAGTGCCCGACTGGTATATCGCCTCCTGCCGCAAGATCAAGTATATGTTCCCCAAGGCGCACGCCGCCGCCTACGTTCTGGCGGCGCTCAGGCTCGCGTGGTTCAAGGTGTTCAGGCCCGTGGAATATTACGCCACGTATTTTTCGGCGCGGCCCGACGGGTTCGATTACGATATAGCGATGCAGCCCAAATCCTCGCTTATGCAGTATCTTGAAGAATGCAAAAAGCGCAACGACCTTTCGCAAAAGGAAGAAGCCACCGCCGACTGTATGCAGATAGTCAACGAAATGTACGCGCGCGGCATATCTTTCCTGCCGGTGGACGTGCTGAAATCCTCGGTGTCGTCGTTCGTGCCCGAAAACGGCAGGATCCGTCTGCCGTTCATAGCCATATCCGGCCTGGGACTCTCGGTGGCGCAAAGTATATTCGACGCGGTGAAATCGGGCGTTTCCACCGTGGAAGAGCTCCGCGTCTGCCCGGGCGTGGGCAGATCCATAGTCGACCTGCTTCAGGAAAAAGGGTGCCTCGCCTCGCTGCCCGAAAGCGACCAGCTTTCGTTTTTCTGATAATCAACTTAAAGGAGAGCGTTTTTATGCAGATACACGAAACGCACTGTCATTCACTGTATTCCGGCGACGTCGACAAAACGCGCGGCGCTTCGATAGACGCGCTCTGCGCGCGCGCCTGCGAGCTCGGGCTCGGCTCTGTCGCCGTGACCGACCATCTCGAGATCGATCAGACAATGGGCAACATCTTCCCGCCGCTCGATAACGAAGGCATCAGGCGCGACGTGACCGCCGCCAAAGAAAAATATTCGGGCAAGACCGAAGTCGTCTACGGCGTGGAACTCGCCCAGGCGTGCCACAAGATGAGCAAGACGCAAAGCATCCTTGACGAATACAAATATGATTTCATAATCGGCTCGGTGCATTGTGTGCGCGGTTTCCCCGATTTTTCGGATATGGAATATCCCGCGGTGTCGGATAGCACGCTTGCGCATTCGTGGGAACTGTATCTCGCCGAAATGAACGAAATGGTCGACTGGGGCGGATTCGACACTCTGGCGCACATAACCTACCCTTACCGCTATTTCCACCGCCACGGCAGGGAAGCCATAATAAACGTCTTTGAAAAAGGGCGCGAGCAGTTTGAGCCCGTGCTCAGAAAGATAATACATAAAGGCATAGCGCTCGAAGTGAACACTTCGGGGCTGCGCCAGCACGACGGCTGCACTTTTCCGCACACCGACCTCATAAAATTCTACCGCGAGCTCGGCGGCGAACTCGTCACCGTGGGTTCGGACGCGCATTACGCGTGCGACCTCGCCGCGGATATACGTGAAACGTACCTTCTGCTCAAAGAGCTGGGGTTCGGTTCCGTGGTCACGTTCCGGGAAAGAAAGCCGGTATTCAGGGATATATGATCACCGAAAAAGCATACGCAAAACTCAATCTTACGCTCAGCATAACCGGCAGACTGCCCGACGGCTACCATTCGCTGGAGACCGTTATGCAGACGATATCGCTGTGCGACGACGTCGCCGTGCGCAAAAGCGACACCGTTCGCGTTTCGTGCGGAGCGCTTTCGGGCGAGAACAATCTGGCGTATAAGGCGGCGCGCGCCTTTTTTGACCACACCGGCATAAACGGCGGCGCCGATATCGCAATACAAAAACGCATCCCCGTCTGCGGCGGTTTCGGCGGAGGCTCCGCCGACGCGGCGGCGGTTTTGCGCGCGCTGGATTCGCTTTACGGCGCGCGTCTCGGCGAAGAAGGACTTTGCCGTATCGCGCTCACGCTCGGCGCCGACGTGCCGTTCCTCGTTGAAGGAGGGACCGCGCTATGCACCGGCAAAGGCGAAAATATCCGCCGTCTGATATGCAAAACGCCGTTGTATTACTGCGTCTGCGCACCCGCGGAGGGCGCTTCCACCGCGCGTATGTTCGCGGAATCGGATAAATACAGTTTCTATATACGCCAAAGCGGCGCTATGGCGGACGCGCTGCAAAACGGCGATCCGTTCGCCGCCGCGCGCGCACTGCACAACGATTTCACCGATATCTGCGGCTCGCTCTTCCCGTCTACGGTTATGTGCCGCGCCGCGCTTATGACCTGCGGCGCGCTGGGCGTTTCGCTCACGGGCAGCGGAAGCGGCTGCTTCGGCATATTCGCCGACGAAGCGAGCGCGAAAAACGCCGAAACGGCGCTCAAAAATGATTTTTACGCAGTCTTTGCGCAAAGTGTCGTGTAAACGCACGGCATTTTTGCGTATAAACCCGTTTATCGCCGTCGATAATCAACCCGAGGTGATAAAACGTGAAAAACAAAAGCAGACCCCGCACCGTCGCGTTCGCGCTCACTCTGACGGCGGCGGTGATGATAACGCTCGTCTCGGCGGCGTATCTTCCCATTGAAGAAAGCAAACTCTATTCCGACGTCATACGGCTCCACGTGATCGCGAATTCCGATAGCGAAACCGATCAGCAGCTGAAGCTTGCCGTGCGCGACGCCATACTCGAAAATTCGCGAGTGCTGTTCGCGGGCGAAGATATCGACGAAGCGGCGCGTACGGTCGTTTCGTCGGAACCGGATCTGCTCGCGATCGCCGCGCGGGTGCTTGACGAATACGGCGCCGAATACGGCGCGCGCGTGGTATTCGGGGAAGAGGAATATCCCACCCGCGAATACGACGGCCGCATTTTCCCGGCAGGCAGATATCTTTCGCTGCGCGTCATCTTAGGCAAAGGCGAAGGACAAAACTGGTGGTGCGTGCTGTTCCCGCCGCTGTGCCTGGGCGGCTCGCATACCGGCGGAGACGGCGACAGTTCGGAAAGCGAGCGTTACGCGGAGCCGACAAACAGAACGCGCATAAGGATAAAACTGCTCGAATGGTTTGGATTTTATTGATAAAGCGGAGGTGCAAAACGTGCTGCACAGGATCATCGGCCGCGCCGGAAGCGGCAAAAGCGAATATATAAAGACGCTGCTCGGCGAAAAGATAGAACAAAACGCGCAGTGCGTCGTCATCGTACCGGTCCAGCAATCTATGGAATACGAAAAAGACGTGTGCGTGCGGTTCGGCGCAAAAGCCAACCTGTGCGCCGAGGTGCTCACGTTCGACCGCTTGCCTAACCGGACTTACCGCGAATACGGCGAGCTTGCGGAAAACTACACCGACGAAGGCGGCAGGGCGCTTATGATGGCTTCGGCGCTCGAAAACGTGCGCGGCGAGCTCGAAGAATTCGCGCCCGTGTGCGGCGAAAATTCGTTCATTCAGAAGATGATCGAAACTTCGCGCGTGCTCAAGGAAAACGGCATCGACCACAAGCTCCTTTCGGGCGTAGGCGCCGGCCGGCTGGGCAAAAAAGCGCGCGAAACGGACAGAATCCTTTGCGAATACGATTCGATGTTCGGCGAAAACACGCGCGACGTGCGCGACGTGCTCACGGTGTACGCCCAAAACCTAAAACGGATGCCGTTTTTCAAAGGCAAGACGGTGTTCGTGGATTCGTTCAACTCGTTCACCGAACAGCAGCAGCGCGTGCTCGACGAGATCTACTCGCAGTGCGACGAACTCTACGTCGCGATATGCTGCGACGCAGAAGACAAGAGCGAAATGTTCACCAACCCTTCGCTTGCGTATGCGCGGCTCGCGCGGCACAAAAAATACGAAGACATAGTAATGCAGAGCGGCAGGCGTTTCGTTTCGCCCTGCCTTGCCTACATAGAACAAAATCTCTGGAACGACCGCGCGCCCGCTTTCGCCGGCGGATGCGGAGACGTCCGCTTTATAAAGTGCGCCTCGGTCTTTGAAGAAGCCGAAGCCGCAGCGTACGCCGCCATCGAATTCGCCGGGAGCGGTATGCGCTGGCGCGACATAGTCATCATCGCGCGCAATCCCGAAAGTTCGCTGGGCGTACTCGACGCCGTGCTGCAGAAACATTCGGTGCCGTGCTTCTTTTCGGCAAAGGAAGACACGCTCACCAAGCCGCTTTCGGTGTTTTTGACTTCGGCGCTCGAATGCGCAGCAAACGATTTTCAGACTTCGTCTGTGATAAAGCTCGTAAAGAGCGGCTATATGCCGGTCTCGCCTTCCGAGGCGGAGCTTATAACGCGGTACGCGCAGACCTGGAACATCAGGGGCAAAAAATGGATAAACGACGTCCGGTGGCTTATGAATCCGGACGGCTTTTCCGCGCGCGACACCAAGAACAACCTGCGCCGGCTCGAGATCATCAATAACGCGCGGTGGAAGATATCTGCCGTGCTGGGCGATTTTTACGAAAAACTCCGTTCCGGCAATACGTACGCGTCCGGCGCCGAAGCGCTGTACGGCCTGCTTCTGTCGGTCAACGCCGCGGATCAGGTCCGCGCAAAGGCTAAAGCGTTACGCGAAAGCGGCGACGACGCCGGAGCCCAGCGGCTCACGCAGCTTTGGGATATCGTGATAAGCGCGCTCGAACAGCTCCACGACGCCGGCGGCGAAAGAGAAGTGACGCCCGCCGTACTGCAAAAACGGCTCGAGCTGGTGCTCGGGACCTATTCGCTGGGCGCTGTGCCCGCGGTGTGCGATTCGGTCATCATAGGCGGAGCGTCGGTCTTCCGCGCGAACAACCCGCGCGCGGTCATACTTTTCGGCGCCAACGACGGCGAATTCCCGGCGTCGCCCTCGGTCAACGGCGTTTTCGACCGCGACGAAGTCAGGCGCCTTGCGGAAAGGGATATCTATATCGAAGACACCTTCGACCGCCAGATAGCCAACGAAAAACTGTTCTTCTATCTCGCTTCCTGCAGCGCGAGCGAAAAGCTCGTTTGCATTTATTCCACCGGCGGCTCGCAGCGCCCCTCCATAGGCGCCATGCGCCTTGCCCGGCTCTGCCCGGGATCGGAGACCGTCGTTTTCGGCGAAACGCCCGAAACGCTCGTGTTTTCCGCCGCTTCCGCGCGCGAGCATTCGCATATGGCAAAAGGAGACGCCGCCATACTGCTCCGCGAAAAGGGGCTGGACGATATGAGTTCCGCGCGCGAGTTCCCGCTCTGCGACAAGGACGCGGTCATAAACTATATTGACGACGGCACGGTGTCTGTTTCGCCCTCGATGTTCGAGCAGTATTCCAACTGTCCGTTCTCGTTCTTTGCCAAGTACGTCCTTAAGCTCAAAGCGAACCCCAAAGCCGGGCTCGATCCTTCCGAGCTGGGCGTTTTCGTGCATAAGCTGCTGCAGCTGTTCCTTTCGGAATATATCGCCGATCCTTCGCTGCGCCCGCTCGACGAAAAAAAGCTCGCGCTTCTGACAGACCGCTATACCGACGATTACATAATGGAAATATCCAAAGGCGACGAGCTTCCCAAATCGGTTATGTATTCGTTCGGAAGGCTTAGAAAAGCCATGCGTATCCTGTTCAGAAAAGTGGCGGAAGAGCTCGATTCTTCACACTTTTCGCCCGTGGCGTTCGAAAAGCAGATGTATGACCGCTACGTCGCCGACGACGGGCTGAGTATTGATTTTTCGGGTATCGCCGACCGCATAGACACGCGTACCGAAAACGGCGTGACCGAAGTAAGGATAATAGATTACAAGACCGGCGCCCGCAAGTTCAGGGCGGAAAAACTCGATTTCGGCCTTGACCTTCAGCTTATGCTGTATATGGACGTGTATCTCAGGCAGCACTCGTACCCGCCTCATTCTCCCGCCGCGGTGGGGTATTTCCCCGCAAAAATACAAACATTCAAATACGCGGACGCTCCCGACGGCGCCGGATTTGAAAAATGCCTTGAAAGCAGTCTGCGTATGTCGGGCGTCAACACGTCTCCGGACGAAAAAAAGCACATAAGCGACGAAGAGTTCCGCAAACTTCTCGCAAAGACCGAAAGCGTGCTCAAAAAGACCGCGCAGCTTATAGTTAAAGGGAAAATGCAGGTGTCTCCGATCGATTCAAGCATAAAGGACGGAAGGAATAAGCTCTTCGACAAAGACCCGTGCAAATACTGCGATAACAAGAGCGTATGCCGGCTTTCGGACGATTTCAGAGTCAAACGCCGCAGCCCCTTGATCGAGGAGGTGGAAAACCGTGGATGAAGACAGACTTTCAAAGTTCAACGGCGAACAGAAAGCGGCGATAACCGAACCCGGCCGCACGCTGATAGTTTCGGCCGGGGCGGGCAGCGGCAAGACCACCGTGCTCACTCAGCGCATACTCGAAAGCTTGCTGCGCGGCACGGATATTTCCGATATCGTGGTCGTCACCTTCCTGCGTTCCGCCGCCGCTTCTCTCAAGTCAAAGTTGTATTCGCTGCTTCTGGAGCACACCGAAGCGAATCCGGGCGATCGCCGCGCCGCGCGCAATATGTATCTTATTCCCTCGGCGCGCATTTCCACGGTAGATTCGTTTTGCCTGGATCTCGTGCGCGAAAATTTCGGCGCTCTTTCGGTCCCGCCGGGAGTGCGAGTCATCGATTCCTGCGAAAACTCCATACTGCTCGATTCCTGCCTCGATAAGTTCATAGAAAGAAAATTTGCGGAAAACGACGCCGTCACGCTTTCATTGTGCGACAATTTCGCCGCGTACCGGTCGCTCGACGGGTTCAAAAAAGCGGTTTGCAGCGCGTTGGATAAATACCGTGCGCTGCCGTTCTGGCGCGATAGAGTGGCGGCCGCCTCCCGGCGGGCGCTCGATTCTGCGGCTGCCGCCGAAAAGGGCGGTTTCTTCGCCTGCGAATGCGGCGCCGAAGCGCGAGCCCTCACGGTCGAGCGTATGCGCTCGGCGCTTAAATGCGCATATTCGCTGCACGTTTCCTGCGATACGTATTTTTCAAAAGAAAGCGATTTCCGCAAGATCGATTATACGGTCGAATTTCTCGAAGAGTTCGTCGCCGTAGCGGAAGACGGCGGTTCGTACGCCGATATCGCGTCATATCTCAAGAGCTGGGCGCCTCCGCGCAATGCCATAATAAAGGACGAAGGATTCAAGGAGCTGTTCAACGGCGAGTTCAAACAAATAGAGACCGCCGTCAAAAAAAGCGCCGCGCTGTTTTCCGGTACGGAAGAAGAGGCGATAGAAGACCATTGCCGTATGGCGAAGATCGTCGAAGCGTTCAACGGATTCGTTCTTGAATTCGAAAGGGAATACTACGAATCCAAAAAAACGCGCTCCGCTTTGGATTTTGCGGATTTCGAACAGCTGGCGCTCGAACTGCTGGGATCGGAAAACGCCGACGGCACTCTTTACCGCACGGAATTCTGCGAAACGCTTCGCGCCGGGATAAAAGAGATCTACGTAGACGAATACCAGGATATAAACCCGCTGCAGGATATGATTTTCCGGCTCATTTCAAAAGAAAACAACCGCTTTATGGTGGGCGACGTCAAGCAGTCGATCTACCGGTTCCGCAACTCTTCGGTGAAGATATTTATGGAATATCTCAAAAACTTCGCCGATCTCGACGAAAAAGCGTCCACCGGCCGGGTTTTCCTCAACGAAAACTTCCGAAGCCGCGGGCCGGTGCTCGATTTCGTCAACTTGCTGTTTGAAAAACTCTATACCGAACAGACCGCGGGTTTTTCGTACGAAAACGAAAAACTGCGCTTTCCGAAGAAAAAAGAGCCGTGCGTTTCGGCTCCGGTCGAAGTCGATCTCTTTACCGGTGAAAACGCGCGCGTGGAAACCGAAGCGGAATTTGTCGCCGCCGAGATACGGTCGCTCGTCGAAAGCGGCGCGTATAAATACGGCGATATCGCCGTGATAATGCGTTCCACAAGCTCCAACGGCATAGTTTTTCGCAAAGCGTTCGACGCGGCGGGCATACCGTACGCTTCCGATAAGAAAGAAGATTTTCTTTCGTTCCCCGAAATACAGCTCGCGCTCGCCGTGCTTCGCGCGGTGGACGATCCGCTCGACGATATTTCACTCGCGGCGTCTTTGCGTAGTCCGGTATTCCGCTTTACCGCTGAAGACCTTTACGAGATAAAACGCTACTACGCGTACGATTCGCTTTACGAATGTCTGCGCCACGCGGCAGCGTCATATCTGCGCCGCAGCGGAAAAGGGCATATATATAAAGCGAACAGAAAGGTAAAGGAAGTCAGGCGCCGCCCCGGAGCGTTCCTTTCGCATTCGCAGCGCCAGGGCGAACGTCCGGGCGACGAAACGTGTAAAAAGTGCGCCGACGCTTTGAGTATGCTCCTTTCGCTTAAGAGAAGCGGCGCCGAATGCTCGGGCAGCCGTCTTATATGGCTGATGTACCAGAAGACGGGGCTCGTTTCGCTATGCTCCTGCGAAAAAGGCGGCGAAAAGCGCGTCTCCCACCTCAATTCGCTTTATAAATTCGCGCTCGATTACGAAAAGACGTCGTTCCGCGGGCTTTCGGAATTCCTGCGCTATCTCGAAATATCCGCAGGCGAAGGGAATTTTAACCCCGAATCCGAAGACGACGAAAAAGAACTTGTCAAAATACTTACCATACACCAGTCCAAGGGGCTCGAATACCCGGTGGTGTTCGTGAGCGATACGGGTAAAAAATTCAACGATTCCGATCAGAATGCGGGGTATCTCGTATCCGAACACGGCGACCTGACCTGCTGTCTCGTCGACGGTTTCGTAAAGAAGAGCCCCGCGGCGCACGAGCTGCAAAAGGAAAAAGAAAAGCGCTCTTCGCGCATCGACGAGCTGTTCTGCCTGTACGTGGCGCTCACTCGCGCGATGGAACGTCTATACGTCACCGGCGTGCTTGAAAACCCCAAGGCGAAGGAATTCTTTGCGTGCTCCAAGACCGTCGAATGGATATACGGCGTTATCGGCGAAATGAATCATCCGTGTTTCGTGCTGAACGAAAACCCCGTTCCCAAGACATTCACGGCGGAAAAAGCCTCGGCGGCGGAAGAGACCGTACCCGAATCGGTGTTCCGCCGCGCGCTGGAGTTCGAATACCCCGAACCGATGAGCAGCAAAGTCCCCGCGAAAGCGGCGGTATCGGAACTGCGCAAGGGGATACTCGAAGACGACGAATACACCCGTTCGATATCGGCGAGCGAATGCGAAAAGGTGCCTTCGTTCGCAAGCGTCCGCGACGACGCCGCGTCGATCGGCACGTCGACGCACCTGTTTATGCAGTTCGCGTCTTTTGAAAACGTGCTCGCAAACGGCGTGGAAAACGAAACAGAACGCCTTGTGTCCGCAGGGATGATCGCCGCCGCCGACGCGTCCCGCGTGGACAAGCGCGCGCTGGGCGTGTTCTTTGCGTCGCCGCTCTGCCGCGAGATAATGGAGTCGCCGCGCGTGATGCGTGAAAAGCGGTTCAATATCATAGAAGATTCGGCGCTGCTTTCGGGCGTCGCGGGCGAAAACGTGATGATCCAGGGCGTTATCGACTGCTTCTTCCAAAACCCCGACGGGACGTACACGGTGGTCGATTACAAGACCGACCGCGTAAAGCGCGAAGACGGCGAAGAAACGCTTAAAGCGCGCCACTCTATGCAGATCCTCTATTACTGCCGCGCGATCGAGCGCATGACCGGCGGCAAGGTCAGCCGCGCCGTACTCTGGTCTTTCGCGCTGGGGCGCGAAGTGGAGGTGCCGTATGAAGGATAAGTTCATAGGCACGGTAAACGTCCACGGCGGTGAACCCGCGGCGGATGAGAAAATGTATTTTGAGTCCGAGCCGGACGCGAAGCGCACGCTGCAGGTGTTATGCGGCGGCCGCGTATGCTGCTACGTCACGGGCGGCGAGGCGGCGGTGATAACGGTCTTTCTGCAGCGCGGGATGAAGCTTTACTGCGTACGGGGCGAAGACGAAGAAAAAGAAAAAGGCGTGCAGCACACCGTAAAGGTGTATTACACGCCCGAAAAGATATGAATTATTTGAATTTTTCTATCTCCGCTACCGCGGCTCTGTCGCAGCGCTCGTTTTCCTCGTGACCCGCGTGGCCCTTTATCCAAACGAATTCGACCGCGTGCGTTTCGAGCAGTTCAAGCAGTTTTTCCCAAAGATCCACGTTCAAAGCCGGCTTTTTGTCGGCTTTTTTCCATCCTTTGTCGCGCCAGGAAAACACCCAGCCCTTGCCCACCGCGTCGGCGACGTAGCGCGAATCGGTGACGAGTTTGACTTCGCAGGGCATTTTCAGCGCCGCAAGACCCATTATCACCGCGGTGAGTTCCATTCGGTTGTTGGTGGTCAGCGCTTCGCCGCCCGATATCTGCTTTTCGGTCCTGCCGTAGCGCAATATCGCGCACCAGCCGCCCGGACCCGGGTTGCCGCTGCAGGCGCCGTCGGTGAATATCTCGACCTTTTTCATCACAGCTTCTGATACCGCACGTCGGTACCCTTGAACACGCAGGGGATGAATCCGCCGATAATGCGTGAAAACAGGCGCGGACCGTACGTGGTGCGGATCTTTTCGAGTTCCAGATTGGTGGAAATAATCATAGGCTTGCCCAGCACCATTCGGCGGTTGATGAGCTCGGTCAGCGCGGATATGGAATAATCGTTGGCGACTTCCGCGCCCAGATCGTCTATGATGAGCAGCGTGCAGTCGTAGAACGCGTCGGCGGCGTCGTACGCCGAAGTGTACAGCGCCCTGCGGCATTCCGAAACTATCTTCTGCGCCGATTCGTAGACCACGGAATAGCCTTTTCTGGCGGCTTCGTGGCCAATGGCGGCCGAAAGGTGGGTCTTGCCCAGTCCCGTGCCGCCGCAGAAAAGCAGGTTGCCGCTGTGCGCGTTGAAATATTCGGCGTAGGTGCGGCATTTTTCAAGTATCTCGGCCATCACGTCGCGCGGGGAGCGGTCTTTGCCGCCCAAAGCGGGGTAATATTCGAGCGAAAAGTTTTCGAACGTGCATTCCGCGAGCCCGGCGCCCAGCTCGGTCTTGTTGAGGACCGACGATTCGAGCTCTTTCAGGCAGTCGCATTTTTCAAGCTTTATATATCCGGTGTCGCCGCACTTTTTGCAGGCGAAAACCGGCTTGTCGTAGTCGGAGGGGAACGAAGCGGCCGCAAGCAGTTCCGCGCGTTTTCCGGTGAGTTCTTCGCGTTTGGCGCTGATCTCGGCTGATCTTGCCGCGTCGCCCGCGGCGACGAACATATAGTACGAAAGCTCGCTGATACGCTCGTCAAGCTGCTCGAGCTCCGGGATGGTATTATGCAGTTCGGCGGTGCGGCGCTCGGCGGCGTCTATCGCGGAAGCGCGGCGGCGCGAGAGTATATCGGCGGGGGAGTATTCGCTTTGTGCCATTTATTTCACTCCTTTTTTCATCGCGGCGTCTATGAATTCGCGCGCGTCAAAACTGTCTTCGGGCAGCGACGCGCCGTTTTTGCGCACCTGTGCCGCCGCTTTTGCGCTCTGCTCGTCTTTGATCCCGTTGGCGTACCAGTCCGAAAGAATGCGGTCGAGGTACGAAAGCTTGACCTCGCCTATGGTGTCGACCATCTTGTCGTAAGCCGTGCGCACCACGCCGAACGGCATTTCGTATTCCGAAAACCATTTGGTAATAAGGGCGTTTTCCTTGCTCGTGAGCTTGCGCGAGCCGAATCCGCACAGCGATATGAACTGCGCGCGCTCGGTTTCGCGCTCCTCGCGCTCGGCGAGCATAAGCTCCAGCTTTTCGTAAGTGTCGGCGCCGTCGTCGTAAAAGCCGAACGACGTCTGCATAATGCTCATCATACTGCGTTTGCCGCGCGCCGTGCAGTAGGCGGCGACGGTGCAGATGTAGTCGGCGTTCATACCGGCGAAGTGGTACATATTGTAAAGCAGATTTATATCGTTTTTGTTCAGGTGTACGCCCAGAAGGTCCTGAACTCCGTCTTTCACCGCGGCGAAAGAGCCGTCGTTTTCAAGCGCTTCGGCAAGCACGCTGCTTTCGTAATTCTGCAGCAGATCGGCGGGCTTTTTGCGCTGCGCGGGCTTTTCGCCCACGGATATCACGCCGTTTTCGGTCCAGTACGCAAGCGCGGAACAAAAGCGGTCCTTGTCCAGACCGCACTCGCGCGACGCGGAAGTGAGCTCGAATTCGGGGTTTGCAGAGCAGTAGAGCAGCACTTTCAGCGCGTCGGCGTCCGCCTGGGCTATGTATTTCATCGCTTCGCGCGGGACCACGAAATCCCCGCTTGCCGAAGTGGTCGTCCTGTAGTTTTTCATAAAAAGTCTTCTTTTCTTTCTGTATGTCTTTTAGCCGTCTGTCACGATACGGTCGTTCCCTGAGCCGGCCGCACGCTCAGCGAAAGATGGCTCTGCTCGGCGCGGCTGGCGATAATATCCACCGTGTAATCCACGTCCAGCTTGCCGCCCAGCGCCGATATCGTGTTGGTCAGCGCCTCGGTGCGCACTCTTATTTCCACCGGAAGCGGCCCGCTCGTGAAAACGCAGCTGTGCGTCTTGCCGCGCTCGAATATCATCCCGGCGTCGCCGCCGCGGTTCATCATCACTATGCCGCTGCGCTGCAGGTCGATGAGCGTGGTCACGGGGACGCTGCCTTCCTCGGGCTCGGCGTATTCAAGCGTGAGCCCGTTCTTTTTTGTGTGCATAAAGCCGTTCACGGTGGTCTCGCGCACTTCGCTCCTGTTGCCGCCGTCCTGCGGATCGTCGACGGTCTTGTTTGTCATTATGGTAATGTTTACGGGTATTTTCATCTGATTCTTAAAATTCCTCAATGTTTACGTAGTTCACGCGGTCCGAAATATCGTGCCCCAAAAACGCTCTGCCGCTTTCGGCGAACCCTTCGGGGTCGTCGCTCACGTAGAATCTGCGCGCGCCGCTGCGGCCGCAGACGACGTCGTCTTCGCCCACAAGCGAGCAAAGCGATTTTACCGCCTCTTCCGAAGCGTTGATGAGCTCGCTTTCGGGAAGATATTTTGCGATCACTTCCGAAAGCAGCGGATAATGCGTGCAGCCCAGTATCACCGCCGAAGGGGAAAGGGGTATTATGGACGCCAGATATTCGCGCACCGCTATGTTCGCTATCGCGTCGTCCGCGCCGACTCTGCCGTTTTCCACGAGCGAGACGAACAGCGGGCAGGCGACGGAGATTATCTTGGTGAAGTCGCCGTATTTGCGTATCTCGCGCTCGTAAGCGCCGCTGCGCACCGTGGCGGAAGTCCCAAGTACCGCTATGGTGCGGTTGGAACGCGACGCGGTCTCGTACGCCTTTTTCGCCGCGGGTTCCACCACGCCGGTCACGGGGACTTCAAGCGCTTCTTTGAGCTCGTTCAAGCAGTTCGAAGAGACCGTGCCGCACGCCGCGAGTATGGCTTTTACGCCTTCCGAAAGCAAAAAGCGGCAGTCCTGGAACGCGTATTTTTCTATGACCGCCTTGCTTTTGGTGCCGTAAGGCACGCGCGCGGTGTCGCCGAAATACACGATATCGCATTGCGGCATAAGCCGGTCGAAGGCGCTTACGGCGGTGAGCCCGCCCACGCCGGAATCAAAAACTCCTATCATCTTTTTGCCTCCAGGGCAAGCCTTATGAGCTCGTCGAGCAGGCCGCTCGCGGTCTTGCCCGAATACATCATCATTTTGGGATACATCGAGATCGAGGTGAAGCCCGGTATGGTGTTGATCTCGTTGAAGACGATGTTTTCGCCGTCGACGAAGAAATCCACGCGCGCAAGCCCCGCGCAGTCCAGCGCCTTATAGACCTTTTCCGCGGCGCGGCAGACGCGCTCCGCCACCTCACGCGGAATACGCGCGGGTATGTACGCGCGCGACGTGTCGGTCACGTACTTGGTGTCGTAATCGTAAAAATCGGCGTTGGGCGCTATCTCGCCGCAGCAGGGCGAATACGGCGCGTCGTTGCCTATGACGGCGGCTTCTATCTCTTTGCCGGTTATCGCCTGTTCCACAAGCAGCTTGCGGTCGTTTTCAAAGGCGGAATCTATGCCGCGTTCGAACTCTTCGCGCGTACGCGCCTTGGTTATGCCCACCGAAGACCCCGCGTTGGCGGGTTTGATGAACATGGGATACCCGAACCCGCGCTCGCATTCTTCGGCGAATGCCGCTCTGTCGAACTCCGGCACGTTCCTCGCAACGGCGAACGGAGCGGTCTTTATGCCTTCGGCTTCACAAAGCGTCTTGGCGGCGACTTTGTCCATACACACCGCGGAAGAATACATACCGCAGCCCACGAAGGGAAGTCCGAACAGCGTGAGCAGCCCCTGCATGGTGCCGTCTTCGCCGTTCTTGCCGTGCAGCACGGGGAATACCACGTCCACGTGCAGAAGATACCATACTTTAAGCCCCTTGTCCCACGCGGTCACGCCGCCGTGCGCGGGGCCCGAGACGGGGATGAGGTTTTCATTGTCGTTCGCCCACGTATCCTGCTTTATGTTTTCGAGTTCTCCGCGGTAGATGTACCACCGCCCGTTTTTATCTATTCCCAGCGGGATGATTTCGTATTTGTTTTTGTCGAGATTGCTTATAACGAACGACGCGGAAACACAGGACACCTCGTGTTCCGTCGAACGTCCGCCGAACATCACCAGCACGGTCTGTTTCATTTGCGGTTTCCTTTCGGTAAAAAGAGTATTCTTAAAAATACTTATAATACTGTACTCTACAATATAACACATATTTGCGGCGTTGTAAAGACAAAAATGGTTTTTCGGGCCAAAAAAGCGCGCGTCGCGTAAAAAAGAAAACCGCATATTTTCAAAATCCGCGGTTTTACGTCAATTTCGGTATTGACAAAATGCGACTTTTATCGTATAATAAAAACGTATTATGTAAACCTAAGGAGGCGAAAGACGTGAAGTTGAAACGCATACTCTGCGCGCTGCTGTGCCTGTGCGCGCTCGCTGGGCTGCTCTCGGCTTCCGCTTACGCCGAAAATCCCTTGGGAGACATAGATTTTGACGGCGATATCGATTACGACGACTGCCGTTTGCTGTTCGATTACGTGGCGGGTTCCGGGTTCCTTTCTTATACTCAGATCGACGCTTCGGATATCGACGGCGACGGTTCGGTCACCGCTGCGGATGCCGCTCAGCTTTTGCATTATGTTTCCGGCGCGCTTTCGGCGCTGCCCTATGTGCACCGCGGCAGAGGCCGGCTCGCGATAATGGCGTATCCCGACAAGACCGAGTACATAGAAGGCGAAGAACTCGATATGACCGGGTTCGAGCTGCAGATCGTGTACGCCAACGGCGATATCCTGCCGGTCGACGATTATTCCTACAGCGGCTATTCGTCCACTCCGGGCATCAAGATAATCGTAGTAAGCTACGCCGGCGCGCGCGTCGCTTTCGTGGTGACGGTTTATCCCGCCGCGCCCTGAAAAAGTGAAGCGCGAAAAATATTTTTGCAATTTTTGAAAATTGCTATTGACAAACCGGACGTTTATTGCTATACTATTCAAGCGCTCGGCGGGGCATTCGGCGGAATAGCTCAGCTGGCTAGAGCATCCGGTTCATACCCGGCAGGTCGTTGGTTCAAATCCGACTTCCGCTACCAACCCTGCCAGAGCGAATATAAGGCCCGTTGGTCAAGTGGTTAAGACACCGCCCTTTCACGGCGGTAACAGCAGTCCGAATCTGCTACGGGTCACCAAAAATCCTGCGCGTAAGTGCAGGATTTTTCCTTATTCACTCTTCACTATATGCCGTTTTCCGTTTCCGCGCGATTACGCGCGGAACTTTTTTATTGAAATTACCGCTTGATATATTGGTTTTCATTTGATATAATATACTTGATAAAATATACGTCCTTACAGAAAGCAGGTGTTTGAACTTGGCAGTCAGGATATTCCATTGCGCGGACCTCCACTTGGATTCGCCTTTTTCGCTCGTTTCGCCTTCCAAAGCCGAACAGCGCCGCATCGAGCTGCGCTCGGCGTTCACCTC
>JAEEGG010007094.1_pt1 | contig 26031 bp, 18 predicted proteins | sample 9134161 | NCBI WGS metagenome assembly JAEEGG01 (sample SAMN16246543, study PRJNA631951) | gut metagenome | biome: gut microbiome; feature: rumen; material: CR-attached | host: Bos | place: Iran: Karaj | collected 2018-10 | reverse complement strand
TAAGCGGAGATGAGTGCTTAAGAAGATGCGCACGTGAGAAATACGATATCATCTTTTTAGATCATATGATGCCTAAAAAGGACGGTATAGAGACGCTTCACGAACTTAGCCGTCTTGAAACTTCTCTTAACAAGGAAACTCCGGTCATCTGTCTTACGGCCAACGCGGTTTCGGGTGCGAGAGAAGAGTACATGAAGGAAGGATTCAAAGATTACCTTACCAAGCCAATCGATCCCGATAAGCTCGAGAAGATGGTTTTGGAATATCTGCCCAAAGAAAAAATTGACGAAAAGCGAGTTTCTTCCTCGGACTCCAATGAAGAGGGCGTCAGTATCAACGGTCATATGCTGGATGGTTACATTGATATACATACCGGACTCAGACATCTTGGAAGCACCGATACGTACATAACCATCCTTCGTTCCTTCAGCGATGCGGTCGAAAAGAACATTAAAGAGATGGAGCAGTACCTTGAAGAAGAAAATTTCGAAGACTACTCAATACTCATTCACGGTATAAAGAGTAACTGCAGGACGATCGGAGCCGGTAAACTGGGCGAAATGGCCGAATCGCTTGAGCATGTGAGCGATTCGCAGGAAGGACCGTTACTGCGTGACAAACATATCGAGTTTGTGAAAGAATACAGAGAATTAAAAGAAGTACTTGACCGGGCAATATAGCAATAACAATAAGAGAGCACGCCGTTTTTCGGCGTGTTTTTTTCGCCCGCCTATTCGTTTTTTTTACTGTAGGTTTATTGCGATGTTATTATTTGTTAATACATCGGAAGTATAATTTCGGAAACTGATTCATACGTAATGGTTTTTAAAAGCATTGAATCAATCAATGGAGGCGCATCTTATGTGGAATAAGGGCAAAAGAAACCGCATATTATCGTTTACACTTTTGGCTACGGTCCTTTTATCTTCATGTTCCGTTTCTTCTTCGAAGATAGATTCGAACATTGATCTTGAACCGAAAAAAAACATTGAGTCGGTCGAAACAAGTCCGTCATCCGCAGATCTTGTAAAAAGTGCGGTGGATTTCGATCACGAACTTGATGGATACGAGCCTAAAAAAGATCATTATGATTTCTATTTTACTTATAAAACGGTCCATCACTGGTGGGACGCGGTAGCTCTCGGTATGGAAGATGCCCAGAGACAGTATAGGGAAAAAGGCATTACGATCACGTACGAATACATGGCACCCGATGCCGCATCGGCTGAAGACCAGAAAAAGCGACTTTCCGAGGCTGAGAAAAGAGGTTTCGATGTGATCGGAGTCGATGTGGCCGATGCGGATATAATCTCTCCAATACTTGATGATATGGTGGATTCCGGATATAAGGTCATGACTTTTTCAAGTTCGGATGCGAATGAGGGATGTAAAAGAATTGCTTATGTAGGCAATACGCACAATTATCAGGACGGTGCGGATCTGACTGAAGCACTGTGCGAAAAGCTTGAATATAAGGGCAAGGTAGCCATACTTGTAGGAAGCGTCGGTGCGCCCTGTCACGAAGAAAGAGCCTTGGGTGCAAAAGATACGATAGCAAAATATCCCGACATGGAGATCGTAGCTACTGAGTATGATATGGATTCCGTTGATCTGGCATATGATCTTACCAAGAAGATAATAAGCGATCATCCCGATCTCGACGGTATCATCTGCTGCAACATGAGCAATCCCGTCGGAGCGGCGAGAGCGATAACCGAGGCAGAAAGCGATATCGTTATAGTAGGCATGGATCATGACCGAGAAGCGTTACATTATCTTAAGGACGGTATAATCTACTGTCTGGGAGTTCAGGACTGTTATTCCATCGGATTTGACACTATCCAGATTGCGGTAAAGATCGCCGACGGAAACAAACCAGGCGAACTGTTTGAAGAAAAGACCAACGAGATTACTACAATAATATATCAGGAAGACGCAGCTATGATGCTTGAGCTTCTGTATGGGGACAATTAATGAAAAAACAGATCACAAGAAAAACATTCATATTGACAGCGGTTATCGGCGGAGTCTTATTGATGGCGATGGTGATCTTCAATACGATCGTGTCCACAAGACAGACGACAGTTGCCACTAATAATGCCGTTTCCGAAGTTAGTTCTTTTTACCTCGAAGCAATGGCCGACAGGCGTTCCAAAACAATCACAAACCTGATAAACAGTAACTTCGATCATATGGAAAAAGCCGTGGCATATATCAATTCCGAGGGGATCAAATCAGAAGAAGAGCTTCGCGCCACACTCGGAAACATAAAATCCATGCTGTCGCTCGATCGCTTTGCTTTGGTAGATGACGACAAGATTGTTCATACACAGTTTACGACGTATACCGGCGGAAGCCGTCATGATTTTCTTTCTGCAGAAAACATGGATGGCAGAAGTGTCAGCACGGTGTCGATATACGGTTCTTCGAGGCAACTCTGTCTGGCCGCTCCAACGCCCGATCTGAAGATAGCAGGCAAACAGTATAAAGCCAGCTTTGTACAGATAGATGTGAGGGAAATAGTAGACCTGCTCGCTTTTGAAGACGAAGGAAGAACATATTTCGGTATTTACAGCAGAAACGGCGAGAACCTTTCGGGAACGGAAGTCGGACCTTACATTTCCGTCCACAATCTCTTTGATATCGTGAAAGATGTTATTTCCGAGAAAAAACTAAGTGAGATCCGTGACAATTTCGCAAATGCAGTCGGAGGAAGTCTTACATTTTCTCCCGATGAGGGCGAAGAAACATTGTGTTATGTTCCCATAGAGGGTACTGACTGGATGATGGTGGTACTTATCCGTGAGAACGTTATTCAAGACAGGATCAGAAGCATCAGTGACACCAGTCTTACCACCAGTAAAAGACAGATTGCCTTCACTTTGATCGTTTCCGTTATTTTATTCAGCGGCCTTTTACTTATGTTGAAAACTTTGTCAAACAAAGATCTTGAAGCGGAAAAAGAAAACACGAAAAACTTCCGTGATATGGCCAATACGGATTCGATGACGGGTGTCAGAAACAAACATGCATATACTGACGCAGAGACATACCTTAACCAGATGATCAAGGACAATCTGATCGACAAACTGGGTATAATCGTATGTGATATTAACGGGCTTAAGCACGTTAACGATACCAAAGGACATGCGGCAGGTGATCAGCTTATCAAGGATGCAAGTTCGCTTATATGCGAGCATTTCAATCACGGAGCGGTTTACAGGATAGGCGGCGACGAATTTGCTGTCATTTTGCAGGAAAAAGGCTTCGACACCATGCATGAAGTTTTGGCTGCGATAAACCGCGAAGTCGAAGATAATCTCAAAAAGAATAAAGTAGTTGTATCGGTAGGATATTCGGAACTTACATCGGACGACCGGCTCGTGCATGATGTATTTGAAAGAGCGGACAAGATGATGTATGAACGTAAGCAGCAGCTTAAGCGAATGGGCGCGCCGACGAGATCGGACCATTAGCTTAGAAAGACGCCATTAAAGAGCATGCCAAAATTGACATGCTCTTTCTTTTTACTCTATTTTATTATCAAGCCTTTACGACTGTTCCCACGACTGCACCGATCAAAAGTAGCGGTATGGCGACTATAAACAATCCGCTGAATATGAGTACCAGCAGTATTGCGGGACAGCATACGAGATAAAACGCTATCTTGAATATGCCCCAGCTTAATCTAAACGCCAGGCCCAATAATTTGAAAAAAACCATCACAAGCAATGCAAGACAAATAAGTGTAAGCATTTTTGTTTCCTCCTTTGATGATAACAATGGTATAATGTCATCATTAAACGATTTTTGAAGAAAGATTAAAATCAGATTAAATTGAGAGGACAAAATGGAAACATATTATTACATAGTGGAAAGTATAGACGGCGATTACGCAAATTTGCGTCGTACGGATATAGAATCGGACGATCTTAAGCTTGTGGCAAGGGCGCTTTTGCCTGCTGAGATCGTTGAGGGCAGCAGGCTCAAATATGAGATGATGTCATATACGATGGAATAAGCCCATGGAGAAGTCAAACAACAAAAAGTCTCTTGGAATTTTCATATCATCGATGCTCATATTCGGAACGGTCGGAGTCGTGAGGCGATATATTCCGCTTTCTTCGGCATTGTTAGCTTTCTCAAGAGGCATACTCGGCGGACTGTTCTTACTTGTTGTCAGTCTGATCGGTACAAAGAAAACGCCCGATAAGATCGCCTTCAAAGACATGCTGAAGCTTATCCTGACCGGTATATTTATCGGCTTTAACTGGATGCTTTTGTTTGAGGCCTACAATCATACGACGGTTGCGATAGCCACGCTTTGCTATTACATGGAGCCTACGATAGTCGTTTTATTGTCGCCGCTTATCTTTAAAGAAAAGCTGACCGGCAAAAAAGCGATCTGCGCCGCAACATCGATCATAGGAATGATCCTCATTTCCGGTGTGATCGGAAACGGGTCATTGGGAACGGGCAACTTTATAGGCATACTCTTAGGACTCGGAGCAGCATTCTTTTATTCTGCGGTAGTCATAATGAATAAGCTTACACCCGGGATAGAGCCGTTTAAAAGGACCACAATACTTCTTTTGTCCGCGGGCGCGGTCATGGTCCCTTATCTTATGCTTACCGACGGCTTCAATGTCGGAGGGGCGAGCGTAAAGGCGATCGTTTTACTGGTCGTTTTGGGTATCGTTCATACAGGAATTGCTTATACGATGTATTTTGGAAGCATGGACGGCTTAAAAGTCCAGACGATCGCGGTCTTCAGTTATATCGACCCTGTTTCGGCGCTTTTATTCTCGGCTTTTTTGCTGCGTGAACATTTAAGTGTGATAAGTATCATCGGAGCGGTGCTGATAATCGGCTCTGCGATGATAAGTGAATTAAAGGTGGGAAAAGAAAAATGTTAGATTGCGATCTTTATATCGACAAACGCTTAAAAAGTGTAAAAAGAACAAACGACGCACTCGAGATCGAACTTGAAAAGGGCTTTCAGAAAATAGTTCCGGTGAGCGAAAACATCGTAAGAGTTCTCTATTCATACAAACCATTTTCTTCGGATGCGGACAAGCCTTGTATAGTCGATCTTCCGGCTTTTTCGGACTGGGATCACAGTGAAGACGAAAAGAAGGTATATGTCAATCTTCCTAAACTTAAGGTGATCATAGATAAAGAAACAAACAGCTTTACTTATCTTGACGCGTCGGGCAACGTTCTTTTAAAAGAGCGTGACAAACGAAGTAAAGAGTTAAACGAGGTTCCCGTATACTCGCTTACCAAAGACGAGGCCGTAAAAGAGACGGTAAAGACCGCGGACGGCACCAAAGAAGTCATAAAGGAAGCGGTTAAGGTTCAGACCGGAACCGCTTATCAGACAAGACTCCATTTTGAGTTTGACAAAGATGAAGCGCTTTACGGTCTTGGTCAGCACGAGGAGGGATATGCCTCTTTACGCGGAAAATGCATATATTTAAATCAGGCTAACCGAACGATCGCGATCCCGTTCTTTGTATCGACAAAGGGTTACGGATTGTTTGTGAACACATGCAGCCCTTCGATCTTCAATGACGGCTGTGAAGGTTCGTATTTTTATACCGAAGCCGACAATGAGATGGACTTTTTCTTTATAAACGGAGAGTCTTTAAAAGGCGCGATTGTAGGGTTCAGGAAGATCACAGGTAAGGCCGTTATGCTTCCGAAGTGGGCGTTCGGATATGTTCAGTCGCAGGAGCGATACGAATCGCAGGACGAGATACTCTCGGTCGCAGACGAGTATCGTAAACGGGGTATAGGTCTTGACTGTATAGTGCTTGACTGGATATCGTGGCCCGACAATGAGTGGGGGCAGAAGAGCTTCGATAAAGGACGCTTTCCCGATCCTAAGCAGATGACTGACGAACTTCACGGTAAAAATGTGCATTTTATGATCTCCATCTGGCCCAACATGGCAGATTGTACGGATAATTACAGGGAATTCAAAGAAGCCGATCTTTTACTTCCCAAGATGAACATCTACGACGCACTTAATAAGGATGCCAGAGATCTTTACTGGAAACAGGCGAGCAAAGGGCTTTTTTGTAACGGTATCGACGCCTGGTGGTGCGATAACTCCGAGCCTATATGTCCCGAGTGGATGGAAACGGTTCGCCCCGAGAACTCAAAGAACTACGAAAGATATTGCGAGATGGTGAGTAAGCACCTTCCCGCACAGTATATGAACGCTTTCGGACTTTTCCATGCCATGGGAATTTACGAGGGACAGCGTGGCGAGACCGACAAAAAGAGAGTTGTGAACCTTACAAGAAGCGGTTATCCCGGACAGCAGCGGTTCGGAACCATTCTTTGGTCGGGCGACATCTCGGCTTCGTGGGATACGCTCAAGCGCCAGATCGCAGCGGGACTCAGTTTCTGCGCTTCCGGTATGCCGTATTGGACAGTTGACATAGGCGCTTTCTTTGTAAAAGACGGTCTTCAATGGTACTGGAACGGCGATTTTAACGACACAAAAGACGATCCCGAATATTGCGAGCTGTTTACCAGATGGTATCAATGGGGCGCCTTCCTTCCGATATTCAGAGGTCACGGAACCGACGTAAGACGTGAACTTTGGACCTTCGACCATAAAGCCGCACCGTTTTACGATGCTCTCGTGGCAGCGAACAGGCTTCGCTACAGGCTGATACCTTACATTTATTCCCTCGCGGGAAATGTGCACTTAGAAGACGGTTCGATCATAAGTCCGCTTTCTTTTTGCTTCACGGACGATAAGAACACGTGGGAGATATTCGACCAATACATGTTCGGCGACGCGTTGATGATCTGCCCGGTGACCGATCCGATGTATTTCGGGACAAAGAAAACGTCCGCCACCGTAAGAAAAGTCTACCTCCCGGGAGGCACTTGCTGGTACGATCTTTATACCGGAAAGAAATATGAGGGAGGCTGTTGGACAGATGCCGATGCACCGCTTGACAAGATACCTGTCTTTGTGAAAGCGGGTTCGATAGTTCCGATGACAAAGGAAGCGCTTTCCGTGGCGGAACTTTCAAAAGATATGGAAATTCATGTATATCCCGGCGAAGACGGTGCGTTTTCTTTGTACGATGATGCCGGAGACGGATATGCTTACGAACGGGGTGAATATACACTTACCCAATACCGCTGGGACGACAAGACACGTAAACTGTACGTAAACGGCGTCGAAGATACCGGTAATGCGGTGATCCATTGATTCAGGGGAGGCTACGATGATATTTGATATACCGGACTATAAAAAAGTAAGAGTGATAATCGATACCGATGCCGCTTGCGAGGCGGACGATCCTTTTGCGATAGTGCAGGCTCTTTTAAGCCCCAAGCTTATCGTTAAGGGAATATGTGCGACTCATTTTGTGGATAAAGATTCGGTAGGGCGAAGCTATAAGGAGATCGAGACGATCCTTGACGCCATGGATATGGACGTTCCGGTCTTTATGGGACAAAGGGGCCCACTTTCCAAAGACAACGATCTTTCGGATGCTTCGAAGTTTTTGATAGAGGAGGCACTTAAAGACGACGAAAAGCCGCTCTTTGTGCTGGCGCAGGGCGCGATAACCAACGTTGCGAAAGCGATCATGGAAGAGCCTAAGATCAAAGACCGATTCACGCTCATCTGGATAGGCACGCACGGAGCATATTACGGTGCGGCACCTTTCAGAGAGTTCAATTCCGGAAACGACATTAAGGCAGCAAACCTTGTACTCAAAGAGATCAACGATCTCTGGCTGGTTCCTTCGTATGTTTACACTACGATCTTAATAGGGATAGCTGAGATCAAAAGCCGGATAGCTCCTCTTGGTAAGATCGGAAAGCATCTTTACGAGAACCTCATGGCATACAATAATTCTGAGTTTGCGGGCTGGACTCAGGGTGAGAGCTGGGCGCTCGGGGATTCACCCGCAGTGGCGATAGCGCTCAATCCGATGTGCGGCAGATTCGAGTATGTACCCGCTCCGTTTATCGATGACGATACATCTTCGAAAGAATGCAAAAACAACCGAAAGATCCGCATTTACAAAGATGTCGACTCAAGGTACATCCTTGAGGATCTTATAGCAAAACTTGAATTGTTCACCCAAAAGGCAGGAAGATAATATGTACTATTTGATTGAAGAAACATTAAGAGCCTGCACGGCATCGGACTGCCACGCAGGAAAGCAGCAATACGTCGCCGTTCTTACTCCGGATGAATGGCAAAAAGAAAGAGAATCGTTCGAACTCGGTATCGATATGGAAATGGATCTTTCGGAGATCCATACCACGAAGGCCGAAGTTAACTACGATTCGATAACAGGAACGTTTGCGCTTCCCGACAGGAAGAACATGGCGGCTGAGTACAGAAAATTTGCATTTGCACTCGACGAGAAAGGTGTTATATTTATCGATCCGGACGAGAACGTTCTTAAACTGATAAGACGTATCGCCGAGTCTAAAAAGTGGCGTTTTCCGAGCTTAGAGCGTTTTATGTTCGATTTTCTTGAACAGATAGTCACAAGCGATCTTTCGTTTCTGGAGAAGTATGAGAGGGAACTTGACAGCATGGACAAAGATATCGACAACGACCTCGATCCCGGGATCGACAGACTTAACGATATCCGCGGCGAGTTAAGAGACCTTCGCATTCACTACGACCATCTTATCGATATGGCGCAGGAGTTCGAGGAAAACGAGAATAATTTCTTTAAAGCCGAGAACCTCAGATTTTTCCGTCTGTTCTCAAACAGAGTCTCAAGACTGTTCGATATGGTCAACTCGTTACTGGACTACACATCACAGATAAGAGATTCCTACGAATCAAGACTTGATGTTAAGCAAAACAGGATAATGACCGTGCTCACGGTCGTTACCACGATCTTCATGCCGCTTACTCTCATAGTGGGCTGGTACGGAATGAACTTCCGCTACATGCCCGAACTCGAATCAAGATGGGGATATCCCATAGTGATCGGTGTAAGTGTATTGATCGTTGTTCTCAGTCTGATTTTCTTCAAAAAGAAGAAATGGTTATGACAATTTGACTTGATTAGTACTCCTTTTCCATGTTATAGTTTTATTTGTTGTGAGCCTTAGCCTATGGCAAAAGAGGCCACGAAAGGGGAATGTATTTAAGATGGAAGAAGGAAAGAAGAAAAAGCTTATTTTGTGTGCAGCAATCGGCGCAGTAGTGCTGGTTGCTGCTATTGTTGTTTTAGTGATCGTTTTAAGCGGCAAGGACAAGGTAAAAGCTACAACTATGAGACTTTTACGTATCGTCGGAGAAGTTACACTCGAAGAAAACGGAGCCACCAAAACGATAATCGACAATCTGCGTCTTGCGGACGGCAACGCATTGTCGACAGCTGCCAAGTCCCTGGCGAGTGTCGGACTTGATGATACAAAGATAATAAGCGTGGAAGAAGACAGCCGCGTAGAGTTTTATCAGGACGGAAAGCAGTTAGAACTTTTGCTCACCAAGGGACGTTTGTTCTTTGATGTGCAGCAGCCCCTTACCGAAAATGAAAGTCTTGATATCAAGTCATCTACCATGACAGTCGGAATAAGAGGAACTTCCGGATACGTTTGGGAAGATCCCACGCCCGGGAAGCAGTATCTGTTCATTACTGACGGACATGTAACCGTTGAGGGTTATAATCCTGTCACCGGCGAGACTGAGACAAAAGAAGTCGGTCCGGGACAGAGGCTTACGGCCTATATGTACAATGACGGAACTTTCAATACCTTCGAGGTGGAAGACGTTACGGAAGAAGATCTTCCCGTTGCACTTATCCGTGAGATTCTTAACAATGAAGAAACGCTGCAGAGAGTTCTGAATGCGACAGGTTATGATGAAGATAAGTTAAGAGAAATAGCCGCAAAGGATACGGATTCGGCATATATTTCCATCGAAGAGATAGAAGAGCCGGAACCCGAACCGGAGCCGGAACCCGAACCGGAACCGGAACCCGAGCCTGAACCCGAACCCGAACCCGTAGTAGAAACCAAGGCAGAGCCGGAAGTTGTCGAAACAACTCCCGTGGCAGTTGCAGAGCCCGAACCCGAGCCGGAGCCCGAACCCGAACCCGAGCCGGAACCTGAACCGCAGCAACAGACAAGTACTCCTGAACCCACTCCTGCTCCTACTCCTCATGATATATCTGCAGTAAGTTCAGATACCACCAAAGGTACGGCAAGTGTAAGTCCATTATCTGCAGTTGTGGGTGATACCGTTACATTAACTGCTGTTCCCAATACCGGATATCAATTTGCTCGTTGGGAAGTGACAAAAGGAAGCGCTACGATATCTAATGCAACATCAAGTACAACCTCATTTACCATGACGGATAATAATCTGGAAGTGAGCGCTGTATTTACAACGCTTCCGGGATATATTGATCCTGATACAAGTAAAGTTATACTTGGCACTAACGGAGCTGAAGGAGAGTATAAAAACGGAAATACTCTGATTGTTCATAAAAGGGGAAATGACAACACAATTACATTAGGTCCTTTGAAAGTGGCGGGAACAGGCGATGATGCATCATATACATATTATGGAATTGATGCTGGAGTTCTTCAAAACGGAGATGTGATCTATTATGGGGCGCTTTCAGACCCTTACGGATACACGGGCACTCCGAGACTTCCTGCCATAGCAGATATTGCATCCGGATATGATATAGATGCCGACGTGACTTATGTTGTTCAAAATCCCGGCTTTGTTTCTGTTACGAGTTTATTGCATTATATGACACAGTATAGTCAACAATACAGTAATAACATTACTATTAAAGATCAGTCGAACACTTATGTATTTGAATATGTAAGCAATGATGATAAATGGTATTATCCTTTTGTTGATAATCAGGGCAATTCCAAGAGATATATTGTAACGAGTGTAACAGATCAAGCTATCAGTGCAACAGAGTCCTTCCTCTTTATTGATTTTTCGAATCCTGACATTCAGGGCCTTACGTACATATTGTCCGAGCAGGATAATCCTTGGAAAACAATTCCGTACGTTCCTTATTAATTCAATGTTCAAAACTCCGCATTGGCTATACGCCGATGTGGAGTTTTTTCTTTTTACATTGTTGTCGTACTAAAAGCACTTTTACTTTATAATATATAAAAAAGGAGGGTTAACATGAAAACTATCAGACTTGGTAAAACAGGGATTGAGACACCGCAGAACGCGTTCGGGGCGCTTCCGATACAGAGGGTGAGCCTTGAGACGGCGGTAGGGTTACTTAGGAAAGCATACGAAGGAGGAATGACGTTTTTTGATTCCGCGAGAGCGTATTCGGACAGCGAGGTCAAGATAGGGGCCGCGTTTGAAGGAATGCGCGAGAAGGTGTTCATTACTTCGAAGACGATGGCGACTACGCCCGAGAAGCTTGAGGCCGATCTTGAAACTTCGCTTAATAACTTAAAAACGGATTATATCGATATTTATCAGCTCCACTGTGTTAAGCAGTGTTACAGACCGGGCGACGGCACAGGAATGTATGAGGCACTTTTGAAGGCAAAAGAAGAGGGCAAGATAAGGCATATCGGTATCACGGCGCATCTTATCGGCGTGGCGGAAGAGATAGTGGAGAGCGGCCTGTATGAGACGCTTCAGTTCCCCTTCTCGTATCTTTCCACCGACAGAGACATTAAACTCGTAGAGGCGTGCGAGAAGGCCGATATGGGATTCATCGCCATGAAAGGTTTGGCGGGCGGTCTTCTTACCAACAGCGAGGCATGCATGGCATTCATGAGCGAATATAACGTACTTCCCATATGGGGCATCCAACGTGACTCCGAACTTGACGAATGGCTTTCTTTCTTTAATAAAGAAGTTTCCATGACACCGGAGATAAAGGCATTCATTGAGAAAGAACGCGAAGAACTCATGGGGGACTTCTGCAGAGGATGCGGATATTGTGCGCCTTGTACCGTGGGAATACAGATAAACAACTGCGCCAGAATGTCTCAGTTAATACGTCGTGCGCCTTCGGAGAACTTCTTATCACCCGAGTGGCAGAAGAATATGCTCAAGATCGAAAACTGTGTGGATTGCAATGCATGCAAGAAAAGATGCCCCTACGGATTGGATATTCCGACGCTTCTCAGAAAAAATCTTGCCGATTACAAGGATATTTTGGCGGGGCAAGTTAGCATAAAATAGCGATAATTACAGCAATTCGGAGAATAGATCAATATAGTACAATTTCGACTCAAAAAGTTTATACTATTTTGATGAGCCTTTACATAAAAAACACATGTCTTTATATATGGATTAAGAAATGTTACATCTTTAACATATTCAAAGAGGTGGATTTTATGAAGAAAGCAATTAACAAAAACGTAAAGAGAGCAACAGCATTGGCACTCAGCATGACTATGTTGTTGGGACTCGGACTTTCATCGTATGCAGAGGGTGAATACAATGTATATGATGAGATCGATGAAGCGATCATCATTGATGACAATGACTTATCCGATACGGATGATAAGGTTCCTTTTACCGCTGTTATACGCGATGATCTTCCGGATGGATTAAGACCTGTAGTGGCAACTGTTGAAACTACTTCTGTGTCAGATTCATCTGACAGTGAGTTGGTAACAATTGAACCTGATGAATTGGAAGATATTGAAGTAATAAAATTATCTCCCAACATGTTCCAGGAAGGTGCCATTCAGAAGAATGATACTGCAACCCAAGAGGTTAATGATTGTATCAAAGGTGTGATTGTCAAAAATGAAGAAAAACCTGTTGTATTAGAGATTCATAAGGACGACCTTAATGCTTTGGCACAGGCGCTCGGTGAGAACGGAGTCGATAAATTACTTAAAGACACCAAGGAAAACCTTGAAAATATCGAAAGCAATTTAAAAGATGCAGATACTTTCCAGAAATCTGCAGACGAGAAGCTTACTACAGTTCTTGATACAAATAAGGATGCTATCACAGCAGCGGCAAACAGTGCTTCCGGCAAAGCTGACAGTGCTAAGGCTAATGCAACAGCTGCAAACGATGCAGGTACACTTGATGCAGCAACCGCAGCAAAGACTGCAGCAGAAGCAGATCTTACAGCAGCAAATAACGATCTTAATACGCTTACACTTGCATTCAACACGGCTTCCGCAAATGTTGAAGAAGTTTCCAAGCAGCTTAAAGCAGCCGAAGAAGATTACGGCAAGGCTTATGATAAAGTTGTAGCTGCTAAAGAAGAACTTAAGAATGCAAAGACAAACTCCGATAAAGCTTTGGCAGATTTAAAGAAAGCTGAAGAGGAGATGGCTGCACTTGATCAGGAAGTTCAAAAACTTTCAGCTGATCAGGCTGATTATGAGGCTATGCAGAAACAGTACTACGCAATGATGGTACAGTATTTCAGAGAAGTCGGTTGTGCTGTTTATGATGAGAACGGAAAACTTGATCTTGACGCAAGTGCAGAAGCAATCACTCAGAAACAGATCGAAGATAAGGCTAAGAAGGGCAGCGATGATTTGTTTTATCTCGGCAGATACCTTATGAGCCAGCTTGTTACTTATAAGATCAATAACTATGACAATGTTGATCCTGCAACAGCAAACATATCGTTTGATTTACCCGAAGGAAAGGGAGCAAGCAAAAACTATAAAACTGCAGGAAAAGGCGTAACATTCGTAGGGGACGATTCTGACACGGACGACGTTGTAGAAAATGTCGAGCAGGTTGAAATAGCAGGCAGAGCTAAAAAAGACAATAATCCTAACCATCCCGGAAAAAACGACACCTTTAAACTTTATCAGGTATCGACCGATCTTAAAGATAACGGAAGAACAAACATGTTCTATGTTACCTATACTGACAAGAATAATAACAGAGTTACCGAGTATTACAACTACGTATTTAAAGCTAAAGATGATCTTAAAGAAGGCGAGAGCAAGGTTGATATCCAGAACGGTATGATATATCTTGCAGTGATTAAGACTGATGAAAATGGAGTAAAAACTCTCGAAACAGTCGATGACGAAAACAACTTCTCGAATTACTCTAAACTTGTTCAGGCTCTTGATCTTGCAAACAAGGCAAATATACTTAAAGAACAGTACGATGAAGCTTTGGCAGCAGTTCAGGCAGCAGAAGCAAGAACCCAGGATCTCGTAGACCAGATCGCAAAGATCAAGATCACCGATCTTGCAGAGAAGAGCGTAAAACTTGAAGAACTTAAGGATGCTCTTAAGAAAGCAAACGAGGAACTTGACAAGGCTAAAGAAGATAAGACAAACATCGAAGATAAGATCAAAGAAGTACAGAAAGCTATCGAAGATATCGATCTTACCAGATTTGATGTAGTTACAAACGATGATACTACAGATGATACTACCGCAGATCCTCAGAACATTCAGAATCCTACAAATCCTAATGCAGGACAGGGTCAGGGCGGCGCAGGCCAGCAGAATGCAAACATCGACGGACAGCAGGGTCAGGCAGCTCAGGACGGAAATGAAGACCTTATCATTGATGATGAGAATTCAGCTACCGCAGCATCCGTAAAGGTTGCTGACGATGAAGGAGCAACAAGACCTGTATTCACGGTTACTGATGAAGCTTCCGCAACTGCAGCATCTGTTGAAGAAGCAGGCGCAAACCTTTGGTGGTTATTACTTCTCCTTCTCCTTGCACTTATGATCGCATTTGCAATTTACAAGTATGCAGAGAACAAGAGAAACGCTGAGATCAATAACTGATTAATCCATCTCTTTATAAAATATAAAATCGGCCGGTGCCAAAAGGCATCGGCCGATTTATTTGTTTAAACTCTTTTAACCAAGTTCGACTATGCAGTTCGTGTTCTTTTTACCTAAGGTAAATGCTCCGAACTTTTCGCCGGAACTCACCGTGTATTCGCCTCTGTAGCCTTCGAGATCGACGTACCCGTTCTCATCCGTTACAAGGACGGCAGTTGTATGCCACTTGTTGTTTATGTAGTCTTTTAAGACGTGATAGACGGGTTTTAACGAGTTGTCCTTTCTTATGATACCGCTGGGTGCGTTAAGCCATGCACCGTCAGCGAAATCCCATCCCGTGATCGCTTCCACCAAAGGCTCTTCGAAAAGTCTTACATACATTTCTTCCCACTCTTTTGCCTGTCTTTCTTCGCCTTCGGGAGTTGAAGGCCATTCATCCACCACATAGTCGTTAAGATCGACGATGTGAGGAGGCATGATCTTACCCGATACCAAAGTGTTTTCCGTAAAATGAAGAGGAAGGTTAAATACCGAGAAACGCTTCAGCACATCATCAAGCCATGCCATGCCTTTATAACCCTGATGCTGATGCGTTTGTATGCCGATGGCGTTGATGGGTGCGCCGGCTTCCAGACTGTCACTGATCACCTCCCTGTATTGATCCGAAAGGTTAAAGTCGTTTATGAGAAGCTGTGCCTCGGGATTGGCATCGTGAGCGGTGGTGAACACTTCCTTTATAAGAGGAATTCGACCGTATTCGTTGCATATCCTTGTGATGGCGTTGTCGTATCTGTCAAATACGGGCATGATAACCGTTTCGTTTATGACATCCCATTTGTCTATTACGCCTTTGAAAGCCGTTACATCACGTACGATCCTCTTTAACTGCTTTTCCATGATCGTTTTGTTGTCGTATTTGAGAAGCCAGTCTGCGCAGGCCGTATGCCAGCAAAGGGGGTGGCCTTTTATGGTGGCGCCCTTGCTTATGAGATATTTTGCGGCGTTCATTCGGCTTTCGTATTGCGGATTGCCTTCGGTGGGCTCATATCCGCCCCAATAGAAGGGGAGAGTACCGTAGTTAAAGAGCGCGGTCCATTTATCGACTCTGTCTTGGAAAAACTGTTTGGTTTCTTCTGCATTATCAAAGAATGGAAGTTTTTCCACGGTTGCGCTGCCTGTTAAAGGCAGTGAATCGAATGCGCCGCAGCCAAACAGAAACTCATGATTGGAAAGATCGAAAGTCACTTCTGTAAAGGGAAGAGCGTTACCTGCTTTGTCGGTTATCTTTACTTTTGCGCTTGCGCATCTGTGTTTAACAACATTGCTCATAAATGTCCTTTCTGTTTGAAACAGGTGTTTCCTTTATCAAATCATACCAAAATTATCATTCAAATAAAGGCTTTTTGAGCGATTGAATATTTTCTTACAATTACTCGAACGAAAGATACAAGGGTATCAAATCAGGCGGTAAAAAGAAAAAAGCACGGGAAACCGTTTTGAAAGGGGTTTCAACAAAAATACTTGATTCCGGGGCTTTTTTAAGGATATTGCAAATCGGAGCCCACTATTTTCGAAATAAACAGAATATTGGCAAAAAAGACATGGCAAAATGCACAAAACGTGAAATGCAGTAAATATAGCCATTTCGCGTTCTTTTTATGCCATTTTAACAAAAAGAGAAGAATATTTTGGTTAAAATTTACAAATTGTAAACGCTTACATTTTGTGATTTAATGTATTTGAGCCGATTTTGAGAGTCAGCACTACCACGATTTAATCAATAATCGGTCATTTGTTTGTAAACGATTTCAAACATTTGGTAATCGGGAAATGCGCATAAATACGCCAATAGCGCAACCCGGGAGGAGAAAATGGCCAAAGAAAAACAGGTGAAGGCACCTACAAAGAAATTCAATAAAGCCTATATCAAACGATATTGGCAATTATATGCGCTTATATTTTTGCCGCTGTTATATCTTTTGATATTCAAATACCTTCCCATGCGCTACATCGTACTTGCATTCAAAGAGTACAAGCTAAACATGCCCCTTAAGCAGATGCCCTGGGCAAACGTGAAGGGCACAACGGACGTATTCAAGTATTTCAGGACAGCATTTAAGAATGTGGATTTTATAAGAGCTTTAAAGAATACGTTAAAGCTTAATCTTTTGGATCTGATTATGGGCTTCCCGGCACCGATCATTTTCGCTCTTGTTCTTAACGAATTGAGATTTAAGAAGTTCAAGAAAGTGGTTCAGACGATCGCGTATATGCCTCACTTCCTTTCGTGGGTCATCATCGCAAACCTCGTTACACAGATCTTTGCAACCACCGACGGACTTTTCAACCGAGTATTCGGTACTGCTATTCCGTTTCTTTCGGATCCCTCTCATTGGGTTGGTACGTACGTAGGTGCGGGAGTATGGCAGAGCTTCGGCTGGGGCTCCATCATATATCTTGCTTCCATCGCAGGTATCAACACCGAACTTTACGAAGCGGCATCGGTTGACGGAGCCGGAAGATTTAAAAAGATGTGGCATATCACACTTCCGGGTATCAAACCCACGATAGTCGTTCTTTTGATAATGAACCTCGGCTACATCATGGGCGGCGGATTCGAAAGACCCTACGCCATGAAAAACAATCTTGTTATCGAGGCATGTGAAGTCATTTCGACATTCGTATACAAAAACGGTATTCAGCAGCTTAAGATATCGCTTACCACCGCAGTCGGACTGTTCCAGTCTGTTGTGGGTCTGTTCTTCCTGCTAACCGCCAATACGATATCCAGAAAACTTGGCGAAAGGGGGATTTGGTAATGAAAGTCAGATCTGCAAAAACAAATTTTGGCGATTGGATATTTGTTCTTGTATGTATCGCGATCAGCGTCATCTGCGTGATACCTATGCTGCACTTGGCAGCCAAGTCACTTTCGGCCACTGAATTTCTCATAAGACATGAGGTAACGATATGGCCCAAGGGATTTAACCTTGAAGCTTATCAGACGGTATTAAGCGATGCCAAGTATCAAAGAGCGTTCGTGTGGACGACGATACTTACGGCGATCTGTACATTGCTTTCACTCTTTATGACGGCACTTTGTGCATATCCGCTTATCTTCCCGGGACTTAAGGGCAGGGGAGTGATCAACATATTTATTACGATCACGATGTTCTTCAACGCAGGAACGATCCCGAACTACCTTTTGATGAACGACCTTCATCTCTTGGAAAACCCGTTGGTACTCATCATACCGAGTTGCTTGAGCATTTATAACATGATAATAATGCGTAGCTTCTTTTACGGCATACCCGATTCGCTTCGAGAATCGGCAGAGATAGACGGAGCAAGTTTTGTACAGATACTTATGAAGATATACATACCGCTTTCAAAGCCCGTGTTTGCATCACTTGCGCTTTTCTATGCGGTAGGACGTTGGAACGGATATGGCGACGCTCTTATGTATATTAAGACGAACAAGCAGTTCTTCCCGTTACAGCTTCTTCTTTATAACATCATTAACAATACTAACGCGGTTGAGGTAGCGGCTCAGGAAGGTTTCATGCAGCCCGGACTTAAAGACTCACTCAAATCCGCAACGGTCATGTTTGCGACCGTACCGATACTTTTAATTTACCCTTGGTTACAGCGTTACTTCATAGCCGGCGTAACGATGGGTGCAGTCAAGGAATAATCGCATAAAGCGTTATTCATACATACTTTACAGGAGGATGAAAAATGAAAAAGAAACTTTTATCGGCAGTACTTGCTGCAGCTATGGTTCTTTCACTTGCAGCATGCGGTAAAAACACACCCGCAAGCACAGATTCAACCGCAAGCGTAGACACCGCTTCAACAGAAGTATCAGCAAGCACCGAAGAAACAAAGGCAGACGAACCCGATGCACGTGGTTTGCTTAACGGCAAGTTTGTCGACACCAGACACATCTCAGTTGAGTTGTACGACCGTAACGTTGACGGTGGTACAGAAGCAGGCAACAACGCTTGGACCAAGTGGATCCAGGAACAGATGCTTGAGCGTTACAATGTAGAAGTTGAATTCGTTACTGTAGCTCGTTGGACAGAGGGTGATGATATCGGTAACCTTCTTGCAGCTCAGAACGCACCTGATATCTGCTATACCTACAACTATGGACAGATTCAGACATACGCTAACATGGGCGGTGTTCTTGACCTCGCTCCCATCCTTGCAGAGAACAAGGACCTTGTTCCCAGCATGTTCGATTGGCTTGGCGATGCAGTTATCTATCAGGATCTCGATCCCAGCGCAGGTACCCTTTGGGCTATCGAAGGTAAGAGAAATGAGATCTGCCGTATCAACACATTCGTTCGTAAGGACTGGCTTGACAAGTTAGGTCTTAAGGAGCCCACAAACAAGGCTGAGTTCGAAGCAATGCTCGTAGCATTCAAGGACAACGCTGAGACTCTTCTTGGCGCAGATGCTTCCAAGATGGTTCCTTACTCAATCTCTTATGATGTAGGCTGGAGAGCAGCTACTCTTATCGAGTCCTTCATGGATCCCGACATCACAGACAAAGAGTACTATGTAAACGGTTACGATGACAGAAAGTTCACCGAAAACGGAACAAAAGAAGCAGTTAGACTTCTTAACAAGTGGTACAACGACGGTCTCATCTGGCATGACTTCGCAGAGCACAGCGGAAGCGATGACACAACAGAAGACGATATGATCAAGGCCGGCTTCGTTGGAGCATTTACACACAACTATGACTATCCTTTCAGAAACGGTAAGGATTCCATCAACGCAACACTTGCAGCACAGTACGGTGACGGCGCTAAGTTCGTAGCAGTTAACTGCTTCGAAGACAAGAATGGCGGATACAACAAGTATTCTTACTCAAACACAGGCGACCGTAAGGTATTCTTCCCTGCAACAAACGACGAACCCATCGCTTCATTGTTATATCTTGAGTTCATGAGCCAGGCTGAAACGGTTCAGTATCTCCAGATCGGTGACGAAGGCGTTCTTCATACCGTAGATGCAGCTACAGGCGCTATCGTTCTTCAGGCTCCCGATGAAGCACATCACGATTACTATCAGAACTCCGGTAAGAACATCGATATGACCATCAACTGCAACGGTTTAAGACTTGCAACACCCGAGCTTACAACGCTTTCACTTGCATTCTCTTATTCAGATGTTGATCCTGAAGATGTTAAGAACGCAATCGCAGTAGCATCCAAGGATGCTCAGGTTCCTCCTACACCTTCAGTTGGTGATATCCAGGCTGAAACCGAAGGAACAGACCTTTCAGGTAAGAGAGATCAGACATACGACAAGGCAGTTGTTGCTTCTGTAGCTGATTTCGACGCAGTTTGGGATGCAGGTATGGCTGAATACCTTGCAGCAGGCGGACAGGCTATTATAGATGAAAGAACCGCTGCTTGGGATGCTACATACTCATCTGACAATTTGAACTAAGGTTTGAACCTGAAATTCAAACATGATATGATTTAAAAACCGGGGCTCCATCAATGGTGGAGCCCCAATTTTATGAAGAACGGAGTACTTTTAAATGGAAATGACATTAAGATGGTTCGGTACCGGTCACGATACCGTAACACTTAAACAGATCCGCCAGATTCCGGGCGTTACCGGAGTTATAACAACGCTTTACGACACCGAGCCCGGTGAGGTTTGGTCACGCGAGCGTATAAAGGCTTTAAAAGACGAAGTGGAAGCTTCGGGACTTCACATTTCCGGTATTGAATCGGTTAACATTCACGACGCTATCAAAGTCGGAACACCCGACAGAGATATGTACATCGACAACTATATTGAAACTTTAAAGAACTTAGGCGAAGAAGATATTCATCTTGTATGCTATAACTTCATGCCTGTGTTTGACTGGACAAGAACAGAGCTTGCAAGAAAGAGAGCAGACGGCTCTACAGTGCTTGCTTACAGCCAGAAAACGATCGATTCCATCGATCCCGCAGACATGTTTTCTTCGATATCCAAAGATGCAAACGGCGCGGTTCTTCCGGGTTGGGAACCTGAAAGAATGGCTAAGATAAAAGAATTATTTGAAATGTACAAGGACGTAGACGAGGAGAAGTTATTTGAAAACCTCAAATATTTCCTTGAAAGGATCATGCCCGTATGTGACAAATACGACATAAATATGGCGATACATCCCGACGATCCCGCATGGAGCGTATTCGGACTTCCCCGTATCATCATTAACCTCGACAACATCATGCGTATGATGAAGATGGTGGACAACCCTCATAACGGTGTCACATTCTGCGCAGGTTCATACGGTACAAACCGTGCAAACGATCTTCCGACAATGATCAGAGCACTTAAAGGAAGACTTCATTTTGCACATGTGCGTAATCTTAAATTCAACTCAGACGATGACTTTGAAGAAGCTGCACATCTTTCTTCAGACGGGTCATTTGATATGTACGAGATCATGAAGGCTCTTTACGAGATAGGCTTTGAAGGCCCCATCCGTCCCGACCACGGCAGAATGATCTGGGATGAGGTTGCCATGCCAGGCTACGGCCTCTACGATCGCGCTCTCGGCGCTACATATCTTAACGGTTTGTGGGAGGCAATAGTAAAATCATGTTCTTAACAGACAAGGGTATATCGGATGTTAATGGGTACAAAGAACGCGGTTACATCCTGCCGAACTATGACAGAAGTGCCGTAAGAGAAGCTACAAAGGAAGCTCCCGAATGGATCCATTTCGGAGCAGGCAACATCTTCAGAGCTTTTCAGGGTAATCTTATGGACAGACTTTTGGAGTCGGGCGATTCCAAGACCGGTCTTCTGGTATGCGAAGGTTTTGATTATGAGATAGTGGAGAAGATGTATCGTCCTCACGACGATCTTTCCGTGCTCGTAACATTGAAAGCCGACGGAACCATCGAGAAGAAAGTTATCGGCAGTATCGTCGGTTCGTTAATTCTGGACAAAGAAAACGCTGTCGAATTCGATAAGATAAAGACCGTATTTGCCAAGCCCTCTCTTAAGATGGCAAGTTTTACCATAACCGAGAAAGGTTATGTGGTTAAAGATTCGAACGGTGAGCTTTTACCTGCAACTAAGAAAGACATCGAAGCCGGCCCCGAAGGCGCTTCAAGCTATATGGGCAAGATCGTAAGCCTTCTTTATCACAGATTTAAATCGGGTGAACTCCCGCTTGCTTTCGTATCAATGGATAACTGTTCGCATAACGGAGACAAGCTTTTCGATGCGGTTTATACATTTGCGGAAGGCTGGGTTAAAGCAGGAAAGGCTGAAGAAGGTTTTCTTTCGTATATCAAGGATGAAAAGAAGGTTTCTTTCCCCTGGAGCATGATCGATAAGATCACTCCAAGACCAGACGCAAAAGTGTCCGAAATGCTTGAACGTGACGGTATAGACGATCTTAAGACGGTAGTTACGGGTAAAAACACCTATGTAGCTCCTTTTGTTAATGCAGAGGAGACCGAGTATCTCGTAATAGAAGATAAGTTCCCTAACGGTAAGGTGCCTCTTGATAAAGTCGGAGTTATTTACACCGACAAAGAGACGGTGGACAAGGTTGAGAAGATGAAAGTCTGCACATGCCTTAATCCTCTTCATACGGCACTTGCCATTTACGGATGTCTCTTGGGATTCACATCCATCCATGATGAGATGGACGACGAAGACCTGAAGAACCTCGTATATACCCTCGGTCACAAAGAAGGAATGAAGGTTGTTGTAAATCCGGGTGTATTAAAGCCCGAGGATTTCCTTGAAGCAGTGCTCAAAAAGCGTCTTCCCAATCCTTTCATGCCCGATACTCCTCAGCGTATAGCCTGTGACACATCACAGAAGCTTCCCATAAGATTCGGTGAGACCATAAAAGCATACAGAAAGCGTGAAGACCTTTCCACGGATTCGCTCATTCTTGTACCGCTTGTGCTCGCAGGATGGCTTCGTTACTTAAAGGGAATAAACGATAAAGGCGAAGCATTCGAATTAAGTCCCGATCCCATGCTTGAAAAAGTAAGAAGTATGGACGTAAAAGATGTTCTGAAACTTAACGAGATATTCGGATGCGACCTTTTTGAAGACGGACTGGGCATAAAAGTGCTTTCAATCTACGAAGAACTCATAAACGGCAACGGAGCAGTCAGGGAGGTATTACACAAGTATGTACTCAAGGCTATGGCTTGATGAAACTTTAGACAACAATAATGCGGTAGTTACAAACAACGGTTTTGATGCTGACAGTGTTCTTCTTAAAAATGCCGTTAAAGAGCTTACCACGATAAAGGCCGTTTCGGGGTTGAATATTTCGCTTGTAAAGTGTGACAGGGAAGACCTCGGCAAAGAAGGCTTTGAAGTCGAGAAAAACGGTGATGTTTACACTATCAAAGCCAACAATGAAAACGCCGTACTTTTCGGCGCTTTCAGATTTATCAACATGATAAGGCTGAATAAAAGTTTTGACGCGCCTGTAAAAGAGGTTCCGGTCAGCCCGCTTCGTATGCTCAATCATTGGGATAACATGGACAACTCCATAGAGAGAGGCTATTCGGGAGAGTCGTTCCTTTTTAAAGATAACGACATCGTTATCGACGACAGGACCGTTTATTACGCGAGAGTACTTGCTTCCGCAGGTTATAACGGCGTTGTGATAAACAACGTAAACGTAAAACAGGCGGCTTGCGATCTTATAAACGAACGCTTTATTGATAAAGTAAATAAGCTGTCCGAACTTTTTTCTTCGTACGGCATAAAGATGTTCATGTCATTAAATTATGCTTCGCCCATAGACGATCCGGAAGTTTCTTCGGCCGACCCGCTCGATGAAAAAGTCATCAAATGGTGGGAAAAGAAAATGGCTTATATCTATTCGAAGGTTCCCACTTTCGGCGGATTTTTGGTTAAGGCAGATTCCGAAGGACGTCCCGGCCCCTTTACGTATGACCGTACGCAGGCTGAGGGCGCAAACATGCTCGCACGTGCGATAAAGCCTTACGGCGGCATAATTATCTGGAGATGTTTTGTATACAACTGCAGACAGGACTGGAGAGATTTAAAGACAGACCGTGCCAGAGCCGCATATGACTATTTCAACACTCTTGACGGGGATTTTGAAGATAATGTCATCATTCAGATTAAGAACGGTCCGGTTGATTTCCAGGTGCGCGAACCCGTTTCTCCCTTGTTTGGAGCAATGCCTCATACAAATGAGATGATGGAGTTCCAGATCGCACAGGAGTACACAGGTCAGCAAAGACATGTATGCTTCCTGATACCCTGGTTTAAAGAAGTGCTTTCTTTTGACATACATGCCAAAGATGCAAAGAGCGACGATACGACCGTGTTGGGTGTAGTAACCGGAAAAACATACGGCAACGCGTTGGCGGGAATATGTGCGGTTACCAACACCGGTAACGACTGCAACTGGACGGGACACGATCTTGCGGCAGCAAATCTTTACGGACTCGGAAGACTGGCGTTTGAGCCTTCGCTTTCGAGCGAGGAGATAGCACGCGAGTGGATAGTGCTCACATACGGAAACAATGAAAAAGTCATCGACAATGTGACAAAGATACTTATGATGTCGTGGCCGGCATATGAGAAGTACAATGCACCTCTCGGTATAGGCTGGATGGTGCATCCCGAAGATCACTACGGACCCGATCCCGACGGATACGAGTATTCCGTTTGGGGAACGTATCACAAGGCCGATCATTTTGCCATCGGGGTAGAAAGAAACTCGACCGGCACAGGATATTCCACGCAGTATAATGAGCCGCTTAAGTCGATGTACGAGAAGCCTGAGACCACGCCCGATGAGCTGAAGCTTTTCTTCCACAGACTTCCTTACACATATGTGCTTAAAAGCGGAAAGACCGTGATACAGCATATTTACGACACACATTACGAAGGTGCCGAAGATGTAAAGAAGATGAGTGCATTGTGGCAGGATCTTAAGGGGCTTGTACCCGATGATGCTTTTGAGCGCGTTACGAAACGCTTTGAACATCAGGTAGAGCATTCAGAACGCTGGAGAGATGTAATCAACTCATACTTCTACAGAAAGACTATGATTCCCGATGAAAAAGGAAGGCCTTTATATTAAGTATTGAGCATATCAAAGCAATAAATGATGAGCATAGTTTAAGCGATTAAGCTATGCTCTTTTTATATTAAATAATAGATGTTATCCGGGGAGATATATTTATGAGCAATCTTTATAAAGATGCAGAAGAACTGGTCGCAAAAATGACGATCGAAGAAGTTGCCAAGCAGCTCAAATACGATGCTGAAGCAGTAGAAAGACTTGGCATACCCGCTTACAACTGGTGGAATGAGGCGCTCCACGGCGTTGCGCGTGCGGGAACGGCTACGGTGTTCCCGCAGGCCATCGGGTTGGCTGCAATGTTTGATGACGAGCTTTTGTTTAAGATAGCGGAAGTCATCGCTACCGAAGGTCGTGCCAAGTACAATGCGCAGGCCAAAGAAGAAGACCGCGACATATACAAAGGTCTTACTTTCTGGTCTCCCAACATCAACATTTTCCGTGATGCCAGATGGGGACGCGGACACGAGACTTACGGAGAAGATCCTTATCTTACTTCAAGACTGGGCGTGGCATTCATAAAGGGCCTCCAGGGAATCGACAATTATCCTGAGTGCGATACTCTTAAAGCGGCTGCCTGCGCAAAGCATTATGCCGTTCATTCAGGTCCCGAAGGGGAGAGACATCACTTTGACGCCAAGGCTACCAAAAAGGACATGGAAGAGACATATCTTCCCGCATTTGAAGCTGCTGTCAGAGAAGGTAAGGTTGAGTCCGTTATGGGCGCTTACAACCGTACAAACGGTGAGCCCTGCTGCGGATCGAAGACTCTCATTAAAGATATACTTCGCGGAAAATGGGGATTTAAGGGGCATTTCGTAAGTGATTGCTGGGCTATAAAGGATTTTCATGAAAATCATAAGATCACGAATTCGCCTGCAGAATCGGCTGCTCTTGCTTTAAACAACGGCTGCGACCTTAACTGCGGCAATACATATCTTTGCATTCTTGCAGCGCTCAAGGATAAGCTCATCAAGGAAGAAGATATGCGAAAAGCATGCGTTCGCTTAATGGCAACGCGCATGAAACTCGGTATATTGCCAAGAACCGACGAAGAGGCAACTAAGAAAACAAAGGAATATGACGGCATAGGTTTTCTTGAGTGCGATACTACCGAGCACAATGCCGTATCACTTAAGGCTGCGGAAGAATCGATAGTTCTTTTGAAA
>JAEEGG010007093.1_pt1 | contig 26035 bp, 25 predicted proteins | sample 9134161 | NCBI WGS metagenome assembly JAEEGG01 (sample SAMN16246543, study PRJNA631951) | gut metagenome | biome: gut microbiome; feature: rumen; material: CR-attached | host: Bos | place: Iran: Karaj | collected 2018-10 | reverse complement strand
TATGGAATAAGAGGCGGACAGCTGTCGGATTCTACAATTTGGGGTGGGTTTGACGTAAATACGATTACTTTATGGAAAATAGGTGAACAGCCGCGTCAAATAACAATGAAAGAAAAGTTTGAAGGCTGTACAAAAGCATTTAAGGGAACTTTTGCGAAAGAATGGTTGGATGGAACGTTTATCGGACGAGGTGATAAATCGCTGAAAGCCGATGGCGATAATTGTCAATATGCAGTTTTGGATACTCTTGCAAGAACGATTACTTACAAGCGTCTAGATAAGGATTTGGAGTGGATTAGGGAATGTGATGATGTAAGGGCGTGGGGTGATGATGTGTATTGTGTGGTTCTTGATGATGAAGGGGAAAATAGCCTTATCTTGAAAAATAAAAATGATACGATTCCTACACCTCGAAAATTTGCAATTGGAGGCTTTTGGGGGAATATGATAAAGATGAATGGGTATATCTGTTTATTTAATGATGATGAAATTTCATGTTCCGATGTAACGTGGCGTGGTAATGAACTAAAATTTTACCGTAATAACGAAGTTGTTATTGAATATTAGTTTTCTGTAGGATGAAAATGAGAAAGTTTATAATAGTACTGCTTGTTATTGTAAATGTGTGTTGGTCTGTTCCCAAGCCAATGGAATCTATCGACTAATAACTATAAACTAACAACTACAAACTAATTGCAAAAAAGGGCTCGCCAATCGGCGGACCCTTAATGTTGGAGGTGTATGAAGAAAAATTAGAACTGCTCGAAGAACTTGTGGACTTCTTCGGGGACCCAGGTGCTTTCCCAGTTCCAGCCAACGCCCATGTTGCCGGTGTCGTGGGCGGTCCACTGGTGGTCTCCGGGCCAGCTGCACCACTTGATCGGGAAGCGTTCATCGACGTTCTTGAAGTCGTAGCACACATGTCCGGTGTTGCCTTGGACTTCTTCGGGCTTTTCGCTGCTTGCGTCGGTGAAGTCGCCGTTAGCATCGGCCTTGCCGTTACGCTTGAGGATTCTCGGGAGAGCGCTGGTCTTTGCGCGGTTATAGTCGCATCGGCCATCGTTTTTGCCGTGAACGTTCATCCAGGCGATGGGCAGGTTCTTCATGTTGTTGCCTTCCGGGAGCCAGATGTTGTAATCGGCGACGGCGTAAGTTGCGGCGGCACGCACGCGGTGCTGCATGTCTTGCATCAAGGAGTAGCTGAACATGGCGCCATAGCTGAAGCCCGTAATGAACACGCGGCTCGTGTCAATGCAGTAGTTTTCGTTCAGAGTCGTAAGCGTCTGGGCGAAGAAATCGTGGTCGCTCTGACCCTTGTTCCATAGGCCACCGATTGCATCGAGTGAAACAAAGATGTAGTCGCCGTTCTTGTCGAGCACTTGCTGGCCGTAATACGGCGTGGGGTGGTCATAATCGGCGCTGTGGTGCACAAAATCTTCGCCGGTGCTACCGTAGCAGTGCAATGCAAACAGAACCTTGTGCGGTTTTGTGTTGTCATAGTTCTTGGGCAAGGTGATAAAGTATTTGCGGCTGTCGCTGCCTACCTGGATCTGGAACTGGTCGCCGTTTTCGACGCTCTTGACCTTTTGCAACTTGGAATTGTTGCCGCAACCCTTACTCGGGGTGGGCTTGTTGCCGATGGCGTAGCCGAACTTGAACTGGGGTGCTGTTGCCGTGAGTTTCACATCGAGGGTTGTATCGAGCGTGCCGAGAGGTATGGTGAGCGTGTCAAAACCTTCGGCTGCAAAGCGGATTGCCTCGCCCTGGGCCGCCTCTTTCAGGAAGGCGCCAATGCTTCCCTTGTTGTTCTGCGTACCGATTGTGCTGTTAAGGCCTCCGTCGGTCGTGAACTTGAAATTTTGCTTGGCAGATCCTACCGAGACCTGTGCAAAGTACGTGCCGCGCGCCTTGACGGAATGCCCGAGGTCGAATGTCCCTGCCCCCTGTAACGTCTCCTGGAAAACCAGGTTTCCGAGCGAACTGTATACTCTTACCTGTACGGGCTTGGAACTGCCCTGCGAATAGGAAAGGATTCCATTGTTTATACCGATGTATCCGACGGAACTTTTCGAACCGGAGTGGATTGCATCCGTTTCGTCTTCGTGAATGGAAAATTTTCCCTGGTCATCTGTCGTGGCGCTTTTGCCTTCTTTCAACAGGCTTACCGCGACTCCCTTGAGAGTTGCTCCCTCGCTATTGGAAACGCTCCCGGTGATGGTGTATGCCGATGCAAAACCGCACAAGGCGAGAATACCCGCGGTGGCGACAATTTTGGGTGTTTGGGTAAACATGCATGCTCCTTTGTCCAAAATATCTCGAACACTCTTTCCTATAAACTAATCTGAAAATTATCGAATGTAACGCAGCGAATGTTCCTACGTATGGATGAATTGTCTACAAAAACTTTTTTACGTGTGGGGCCTTTGATAGAAAAAGAACCCGCTGTTGTCAGCGGGCTCTCGAGGTTGGAGTGTGTGAAAGATTTTAGAACTGGCCGAAGAATTTGTGGACTTCTTCAGGAACCCAAGTGTTCTGCCAGTTGCCGTTGTCGAAGGCGGTCCACTGGTGCGGTCCGTTCCAGCTACAGAACTTGACCGGGAAGCGTTCGTCAACGGTTTTGAAGTCATAGCAGAGGTGACCGCTGCCGCCAACTTCTTGTGGCGTTTCGGAGCTTGCATCAGTGAAGTTTCCGTCTGCGTCTGCTTTTCCGTTATTCTTGAGAATTCTCTTGAGGGCGCTGTTCTTGGCGCGGCTGTAATCGCAGGTGCCGTCGTTCTTGCCATGCACGGCCATCCAGGCAATCGGCTTGCCCTTGTTTTTCGGCAGGTAGATGTTGTAGTCGGCGGTTGCATAGACAGCCACGGCGCGGATGCGGTCCTGGAAGTCCTGTGCGAGAGAGTTGGTGACCATGGCGCCGAAGCTGAACCCTGTCACGAACACGCGGGAGGTGTCAATGCAGTAGTTTTCTTCGAGGAGCGTGAGGAGTTCGCCAAAGAAGATGTGGTCCTTGTCGTCACCGGTGCGCCACGGCATAAAGTCGGTATCGCCGTGCGGAGAGACGAAGATGAATTCGTTGTCCTTGTCGAGCTTCTGCTGGCCATAGTACGGAGACGGATGGTCCTGGTTTCCGCTCATGGTGGCGAATTCTTCGGCGTTAGAGCCCATGCAGTGCATGGCGAAGAGGATTTTGTACGGCTTCTTGTTGTCGTAGTTCTGCGGGAGGCTCACCCAGAAGTCGCGGTTGAGGCCTGCGCTTGTCATCTTATAGTTCTTGGCGCCGCTCTTGGTTGCGATTTCCTGGAGTGTGGAATTGGTGCCGCAGCCCTTACTCGGGGTCGGTGCGTTCTTCAAGGCGTAGCCGAATGCGTAGGTCTGTTCGCCGGAGGTTGCCTTGGTAAGCTTGAGTTCGACAGTCGTGTCGAGGCTCATGAGCTTGACATTCAAGGTGTCGTAGCCGTCTGCGGTTACCTGGAGAGGTTCGCCGCCCGGTGTGATCTCCTTGCGGAGGGCGCTGCCGGAATTCGTCATGCCGAATGAGCCGGAATAGTTGCCGCTTGCGGTAAAGCGTACGCTTTCTTGGACCGATCCCATTTTGATACGGGCGAAATACTTACCCTGGGCCTCTACGGCGGAACTCAGGTCGATAGAACCGTTGCCCTGCAGGGTCTTGTTGAAAACCTGGTTGCCCATCATGTCGAAAATCTTGACCTGGATGGGGGCGCTGCTACCCTGCGAAAAGCTCAGGACGCCGTTGTTCAGGCTGTAGCTTCCGACGCGAGCAGCCTTTTTGATGCCGGTACCGTCTTCATCTTCGTGAATGGTGAATTTACCTTCGTTATCGGTCGTTGCGGACTGGTTCAGGTTCAAGAGTGCCACTTTGGCGCCCTCGACAATCTGTCCTTCATCGTTCTTGACGGTTCCGGTCAACGTATATGCAGATGCGGTGCCGCAGAATGCAGCTAAAACGGCTGTAGAAAACAGCGCAGATATATGGTTTCCCATGCTTACTCCTTTAATGCCCAAAACACTAGTTAAAAAATATATTCATTATGGACAAGTTGGATGTAAAATAAAATTAGGCTATTGACATTCTGTCCATAAGATTTTATTTACACGAAAGGACTCCAAATGGAGTCCTTTCGAGGTAGGAGTATGACGGAGAACTAAAATATTTACACGTTTTTGGCGTATTTCGGGGGCTTTTTTGGGGCGTTTTTTCCCCATTTTTGCACCTTAATCGACCGTCAATTTACGGGCGGCCGCCTGCTGCTTTTTGGCAAGCTGGAATGACAACACGCCGTTTTCCAGGCTGACCTTGATGTTTTCGGTGTCAATGTCGTCGGCCAGGCGGAAGCTCCTTTCGTAGGTGAACTTGCTTTCCTTGCGGGCACGGGTCGCCTTCACGGTGATGATGTTCTTTTCGACCTGAACATCCAAGTCTTCCTTTTTCACGCCCGGGAGCTCGACTTCGAGCATAAAGCCGTTATCGACTTCGTAGTAGTCGGCCTTGGGGGTGTAGCAGCATTCGTTCTGGGCGTTTACTGCGTTCAAGTTGTCAAGGAAGTTCTGGATGCCGTAGAAAGTGTTCGGGATAAACTGTGTCATAATTTTAACCTCTTTGGTTGTGGGCCCTTGCTTTGGCGGTTTGCCTTGGCGAGGCGCCCTGTTTTTGTCTTCACACCCCTATAAGCAAATGCCGTGCCAACTTTTGTGCAAGGGGCGAAAAACTGCAGTTTCTCATACCTGCCACCGAGCTGGCATCTCCTTTTCGACTAGATAAAATGTTTTGTTATCCAAAAAGAAACGCCCCCTGTTTCAGGCGTGAAACAGGGGGCGTTTAAGCGTTAAACGAAAGGTGATTGGCGGTCGAAAAAGTCCTTTTTTTGCCTTATTTCGTTAGGTAGAAGCTTTCCGGGTTGATCGATGTGCCGTCGATGCGGATTTCGTAGTGCAACCCGAGGCTAGACTGGGTGCCGCTTTCGCCGATAAGCGCGATAGGCTGTCCTCGGCGGACGCTTTGCCCCTGGCTTACAAGGGATTCTCCCAGGTGTGCGTAGAAAGTGCGTACGTCGTGTCCGTGGTCCACCTTAATGGAAAGCCCGAATCCGCGGTGCTTGCGAACCTCGATCACGGAACCTGCGCCGGTGGCGTATACGGTGTCGCCTTCTGCCGCCACGTAGTCAATTCCACGGTGCGGAAGTTCGCTGTCGGTGAAGGGGTCGTAGACGATTTCGAATCTCTTCTTGATAGCGGGGCTGTTTTTCATGGGGTGCAGCACGGGAATCTTCTCGGCGAGTACGGAGTCGCGTTCGAGGGCGGCGAGGAGTTTCTTGAACGAGGCTTCCACTTCGTTTACGCTCTTGCGCTTCTGGAGCAGCGAATCGTCTATTGCCGAACCGTCGAGTACGAATCCAAGTCCCCCTACCTTCAGGGTGCTATCGCGCAAAAGGCGCGTTTCTTCTGCCCGCAAAATAGAGGAGTCCACCGAGGCGCGGATTTCCTTCAGCTCCTTTTTGATGGCGGCATTCTGCTTGTAGACGTTCGTGACGTTTCCGCTTGTTACGTTGTCTAAAATCTGGACCGGGGAAAACAGGATAAACCCGAAAATGGCGGCAACTACGGCGAGTACGGCGATAACCGCTCCCAGAAACGAGAAACGGTAGCTTTTGCCCGAGGCGGTCTTGCTCGGGAATACATGGACCTCAAGCTTCTTCACTTTCGGACCTGGGGTTGTCTATGCGCTTGCGGAGGGATTCTATGACGCGCTTTTCTTCTTCGATCGCGCCCAGGAGTTCCACCACGGACGGGTCGTCCTTGATGGTTGCAAGGAGGTCGTCACGGACTGCCCCGTGCAGCTTTTGCCCGAGTGCCATGAAACGTTTTTTGAGCTTGGATTCCTCGTTTGCAAGCTCGACACGCAAAAGGGCCGTCGATGCCAAATTCAGGGCGGTGTTTTTTATCTTATTTAGTGTTTTTTCTGCCATGTCCTTTTTCCTTTTGTCCGTAAAAAAATTAGTTTTTTATGCGTATAAAAATGGAGAATTCCTATGAGCCGTAGCGATCGCAGACGCGCAAAACAGAATGCAAAGCAATTTACACCCAAAAAGGCCAATGCGCTGGACCCGAAAATTATCGCTGTCCTTGCCGCTATCGCCGTTATCTTCTTTGTTGGAACCATGCTTATCCAGAGAGGCGCATAAATGAAGTTCAGTATCAAGAAATCCGTATTGCAGGATGCGCTGCAGATTGCTATCAGCGCTATCCCCAATAAGTCCACCCTGCAAATCCTCAACGACTACTCGCTGCGCCTCGAAGGAAACTTCCTCGAAATTTGTGCAACCGACTTGAACTTGGGTGTGAGGATTAAGCTCGAAGTCATGGGTGAACGTGACGGTGAAGCCTTGATCAATGCCCGCAAGTTCTCCGACCTCATCAAGGCGCTCGTCGAACCGAGCATCGACGTCGTCAGCGTGGACGTTCAGGACCACCTCACCCGCATCAAGTGGAGCGAACGCGGTCAGGCCTCTATCACGAGCTTTGACGCTAGCGACTTCCCGCCGTTCCCCGAAGTTGAAGGCAGCTCCCTTACGCTTGCCGCAAGCGAACTTGCATTCCTGGTCGAAAAGACCGCATTCGCCGTCTCTACCGACAATACTCGTCAGAACCTGAACGGCGTGTTCATGGAAGCGAAGGACGGCAAGATTTCCATGGTCGCTACCGACGGTCACCGTATGGGCCGTGCAAGCATCGACCAGGAAGGCGCGAACCTCGAGTCCGGCGTGATTATCCTCCCGAAGGTGATGCAGCTGGTGCTCCGCCTCGCGAAGAACGAAGATTCCGTCGAAATCTGCACCACCGAAACGCACGTGCTCTTCCGCATTGGCGCTACGCAGATTATCTCGAAGCTTATCGAAGGCCCGTACCCGAACTACCGTGCCGTGATTCCGCAGAATTTTGAACGTACCGTGCAGGCGAATGCGACCGAACTTCTGAACAAGGTTCACTGCATTCTGCCGATGGCCAATCCGCGTACCCATCAGATCCGTTTCCAGATGGACGGCAACAACATGGAACTGTCCGCGACCGACCCGGATGTCGGCGGTGAAACCCGCGAAGCCCTCGCCGTGACGCACAATGGCGAAGGTAGCTTCAGCATCGGTTTCGACGGTCGTTACTTCTACGAAATTCTCAACATGTGCAAGAGCGAAGAAGTGGTGCTCAAGATGAACACCCCGATCGGCGCCTGCATCATCGAACCCGTCGGTGAAGACATGGGCTTCAGCTTCCTCCTGATGCCGCTTCGCCTTGCCGACTAAGGATACGTTGAATTACTGACAAATTAAAACGGGGTGTCGCGCAAGCGAACCCCATTTTAGTAAGCAGTGATTAGTGGTTAGTAAACAGGAAAATTTCTAACCACTAGCCACCAACCACTAGTCACTTCTCTATGTCCAACGCCATTCGCAAACGCATCAGCAAAAAAATCACCAAGGCACTCCACGACTTCAACCTGATTGAAGACGGCGACAAGGTGCTGATTGCCGTTTCGGGCGGCAAGGATTCCAGCGTGCTCCTGATGGAACTGGCATCCCGTATGGGAAAGTTCCTGCCGAACTGTGAAATCGGGGCCATCCACATCCAGAGCGACTTTGCGGACAAGGCTCCGCGAGAATTCCTGCAGCGCATGGCGGAGCAGTATCCGCAGATTCCGTTCTTCTTCAAGGACGTCGCCGTCGAAGGTCGCCTGAAAGAAGGTCGCAAGCTCAACTGTTACTGGTGCAGTACGCAGCGCCGTACTGAACTCATCAAGTTTGCCCGCGAAAACGGCTACAACAAGATTGCGCTCGGCCACCACATGGACGATATTGTCGAAACGCTCCTGATGAACATGCTCTATAAGGGCGAATTCAGCGGAATGCCCCCGATGGTTCCCTACGAAAAGTATCCGTGCAGCATCATCCGTCCGCTGTGCTACTGCGAAGAGAGCGAAATCATCGAGTACGCCGAAGACGCCGACATCCGCAAGTTCACCTGCACCTGCGAGTTCTCGAAGGCGTCGCATCGCAAGTCCATCCGCGAAGAAATCAAGAGCCTCACCAAGGGAAACTCCACCCTCAAGGCGAACCTGTTCGAAAGCATGCGCAACATCCGCATGGACTACCTGCTGTAAAAAACTTGACTTGAGTCCTACAGAAAGCTATTTTTACTTTGCAATTGGATAGTTTCAAACCCAAGGGGAATTTCATGAAACTCGGAACAACATCGCTCCTGTTTTTAGCGTCAATTCTTTTGGTCGGCTGCGCCAGCGGCCCTAAGCCCAAGCTCTTCTTTGACGAAAAAGCGGCTATCAATCAAGAAATCCCTTTCACCATTACTGCCGAAAATGACAATGGGGCCACTATGGGAGAACTCCAGGTGCGCCTGCAGAAATCGGGTTTCAGGCTACTCTCCAAGGTTGCGCTCAAGAATACGACGACACTGAACAAGGAAAGCCGTTTCACCGAAATCAACAGCCTGGATTCGGATACTACCCTGAAACAGCAGGAATTCCAGCAATACGGTTCCTCTTACCGCATGACGATCAACTATGAGGGCGAACTGGAAGGAAATACGGTTTATTACAGCCACTTCTTTGCAGAGATCGCAGACGACAGAACGGGAACCATCCTGATGACGATTCAGTATCCTCTTGGAAAATACAAGCAGGACGAACTCCTGGATGACCTTGTGAAGCGCATGCAGCTTTGCGCCAAGGAACACGCCTGCGACGAGGAATCCCAAGCCAAGGCCAATCCTCAAAATAGCGGTGCGGGGGTCTTCCTTGCAATTGTGGCTATCGGTACGGTTGTCGCAATCACTGTTGCAGCTCAATAGAGCCGATAAAAGATTTAGAAAGAAGTGTCAATCGCCAGCTTCGGCCGTTATTTCTTGTCGAGCTTGGCGTTGATCTTTTTCTGGAGTTCCTTCAGCTGCCAGCGTCCCCGTTTGTCTTCGAGGAAGTAATTCGTGCGCACTCCGCGTGAAAGTCCGCGGTCGATAAGGTTGAGTGCGTCGGCGTAGCGTTTCTGGTCGAACCGGAGTTCAGCCATAAAATAATAGTTGTAAATGTCCTTGGGATCCCTTTGCAGGGCCATGTTCAGGTACTTGTCGGCCAGTTTCTTGTCGGGCCACGAAAGTATCAGCGGCACGTAAGGCAGCACGAAATGGGCGCGTCCCAGCACCTGGTAGTCCTCGGCGGCGGTTGCCACATCGCGCACCTTGGCGGCGACTCCGTCCTTTACCGAGGTGAGCGCTCCGCGTTCGTTCCCCCACATCGAAAGGGCGCTTGCGTACACGTGCGCAATTTCCTTGTTCTTAGGGAACTGCATATAGGCGGTTTCGCTAATGGCCTTCAGGCTATCCAGCTTTGCCTTTCGCTGGTGCGTTTCGAAATGGACGAACCTGAACGAGAAAAAAAGACTTTTTACGTAGCCTTCGGTGGCGCGTTCCCAAACGGTGCTGTCGCTCATGGCCTTTAGATAGTGGTCGATCATGAGCCTTGCGTTTTTGGGGTCCGCCTTGTCGCCCTTAGCGCGTTCTGCTCGGGCCGCATAACAGGAATCCGCAATACGAAGGTCTTCGTTTGCGTACCCCAGAGCCCCAGCCGCTAAAAGAAACAGCGTGGCAAAAAAATGCTTCATCGATCCTCTTGCAGGAATTTTACACTTTCCAGTTTTGCAAGACCTTGTTCACGTGCGCGATTTGCGTCTTTTCGTCTTCGGTGCCGTGGTAGGTCTTGAACAAAAGATAGCGATATTCCATCAGGGCGGTTCGAATAAGAACCTTATCTTCTTGCTTTAGCATACTTTTGTGTCCTCCTAAAATTAAAATGCGGTCTACTTTCCCTTGCCCTTGCCGGAGAAATAGTCCTGCTGGCGTGTAATACCGAGAACGGCGTGCCAGAGGGCTCCGTTCGGGTTGATCTTCTTGCGTTCGCTCACGGCGTATTCGATAGGCACGTGCGAAAAGGCGTTGTTCATGCTCCCCACGACCATGTCGGTCTTTCCTGCCATGCCTGCGTGTACGGCGGCTTCAGCGAGCTGGAAACAGAAAATGGCGTCGGTGCCCTTGGCGGGAATGCTTCTCACCATGTAGCTCGGGTCGAAATACTTGATGTTGATTTCTTTTCCGACCTTGTCGAAATGTTCCTTGATCTTTCTTGTCAGGAATTCACCGATATCGTTCTTCAGGATGTTGCCGCTTGCATCCCTGCGTTCGGGCTGATCCTTGAAAAGTTCCTGTCCGGCGCCTTCGGCGACAACGATGACGGCATGCGTCTTTCCGCTGCCGTAGCGGCTTTCGAGCGCCTTGAAAAGTCCGTCGAGCGTAAAGGGGACCTCGGGGACCAGGCAGATGTTCACGACCGTCGTGGCAAGTGCCGCGTAGGCGGCGATAAAGCCCGAGTCGCGGCCCATGAGTTTCACGAGTCCAAGTCCGTTGAAGGCGCCGTTCGCTTCGTTGTGGGCGCTGGTAATCACGTCGGTTGCGGAGAGCACTGCGGTCTCGAAACCGAAGGTGCGGTCAATCAGGTTCAGGTCGTTGTCGATCGTCTTCGGAATTCCGATGACCGAAATCGGCTGGTGGCGCTTCTTGATTTCTTCGGCGATGTCGTGGGCGCCGCGAAGCGTTCCGTCGCCACCGATGCAGAACAGTACGTTAATGTTCAGGCGCATCAGGGTGTCCACCATGACTTTCGCGTCCTGGTTTCCGCGGGAGCTTCCGAGAATCGTGCCGCCGTCTTCCTGGATGGCGTCCACTACGTCCGGATCCAGAATGATGGGGGAGTATCCGTAGGCGGGGTTCAGTCCGCGGTAGCCGTAGGGAATGCCGAAAATGTTTCGGACGCCGTAGTCGAACCACAGCACCTGTACAAGACCCTTGATCACGTTGTTCAGGCCGGGGCAGAGGCCTCCGCAGGTCACGATGCCTGCACGTGTCCAGGCGGGGTCATGGAAAATGGTTTCACGAGGGCCGGCCGCTTCCAGCGACGGAATCTCAATACCCTGTTCTTGGAACGCCTTGATGCGGTCGATGTCAGCGGTGAGGCTTACTCGGTCGCTTTCGGCGACAAACGGGACTCCCTTCATCGGGGACTTGAGGGTTCCTGTTCCCACGGATTCGATAGAAAGGTCGAATTTTTCCGGGTTGTTCAGAATGTCTTCTTGAGTCATAACGTGCTCCTCGTTTATGCCCTTGATTTTAATCTAGGCACTTCAAAAATACTAAAAAATGGGACAAAGGGGTTGGACATTTTATTTAGAAAAATATTACTTAAAACGCCCCGGACTTAAATCCAGGGCGACTTTTACAAAGCATGTTAAATGTCCAGCGGCGGGAAGTGTATCTTGGTCCTGAGTCCCGGGCCTGCGTTTTCGATTTCGATTTTCATGTTGGTGAGCGTGCAGAGCTTTTTCACCATCGAAAGGCCGATGCCGGTGCCGCTCGTCGAACGGGTCATCTCGTTTTCGACGCGGTAGAATTCCTGGAAAACTTTCTTCATTTCGGATGCAGGAATGCCCGGCCCGTAGTCGCGTACCGCGAGGTACATGTCGCCGTTGTTGATTCTAAGCTCGATGCTTATCATCTTGTAGCTAGCGCTTTTCGAGAACTTGAGCGAGTTGTCCACCAGGTTCATCAAAATCTGCATCACGGCGTCGCGGTCAATCAGGATAGATACGTTGTCTGCATCGGTATCGGTCGACACGGTAAGCTCGAATCCCTGCTTTTCGATGTTTCTGCTGTAGGTCGCGATAAAGTCGTCGAGGACTGCCTTGGGGCGTTCCTTGCGGAGCTGGACGTTCCAGCGGTTTCCATCGAGCTTGGAAAGGTTCAGTACGTTCTGGATGAGTCGCGAAAGCCTGTCCGCCTCGCTTGCGATCTGGCCGTAGTAGCGCTGCTTCTTTTCTTCACTGGCCACCCAGGAATTCTGCAACATTTCGGCATACATCTTGATTGCGGTCAGCGGAGTCTTCAGTTCGTGCGTAATGGCGGACACGAAATCCTGTCGCTTGGAGGCGAGCGCCACCTTGCTCTGCGTAAAACGGTAAATGGTGATGAGGCATGCGGCGATAACGATAAGCAATATAAAGCCGATAAAGAGGATGGTGAGCCCCGCGGTATTTGCCGTCTTGCTGGAATACATGACGAACGTGATTTTTTCGTAGGGCGCGGCGAGCGATTTCTTTGTCCTCAGGACATAGTTGCTGTGGTTCTTGCCGATCGTGATTAAAACGTTGTCGTCAATTTTCAGTTCTATGGCGTACGGGAGCTCTTCGTAGGCGATCTGTTCTTCCTGGGTCATGTAGTTCAGGTAAATGTTCCTGTCTACAACAAAGCCCTGTAGAATCGGCAACATGCCAATGTATATCTTGCGGAAGAATACGAAATATTCCGACGTCATCTGGACTTTCAGGTCCGTGATGTTCACGTTGGTGTTGCTGCCGTTAAAGATGGGAATGGTCGATGATACCGAGGAATCGCTTTTGGCCGTTTCTGCCATGTAGGTGAGCGCTTCTTCTTCGGAGGTGAGCTCTACGCGGGTGGGTATCTGCAGGTCGCGGATTTCGTCCCAGAGCTGGTCGATGGCTTCGGTCGAGTCGAGGGTCTGTACCGTCTTCTTGGGAAGTCCGTTCTTGATTTCCAGGGTGTCTAGCAGGTGCTGGATCAGCTCACGAGTCTTTTTGCGCTGTTCCTGGTCGTCGAACGAAAAGTTGTCCCACATCGATTTTCCGATGCCGGTACTTGTATCGGGGTAGAACGGAGTCAGGAGTTCGCCGTTGTGCGAAATCTGGAAATGCCCGATAAGCCCCTTGTGGCATTGCCTGTACAGGGAGTCGAAATCACAGTAGGGTCCGCTCGAATCCGGAAACGAGAAAAATTCGGAGAAAAGTCGGCTGTTTCCGCCAATGACCGTAATGGAGTTCAGTATGCCGTAGTCCTTGTAGGAACGGCTGTTTTCCAGGTTGAAGTCCGAGGCTAGCCGAAGTCGCAGGCTTTCGTAGGCGTCATCGACGCGTTCCTCGATTTTCTTTTCCTCGAGGGCGGTCGACTGCTCGTAGGTCTTTACCAGAAGGATTGTCAGGGGAATCGCAATGAGCAGGAAAATAGAAATAAACACCAGGCGTTCCTTGATGACCGCCTGATGTTTTTTCAGATAGGTAAATAGGGCTTGACGACTCACTTGTCAAGGTCGGGCGACGAACGCATCTGGTAACCTTCTCCACGGAACGTCACCAAGAGCTTCGGATGCGACGGGTCGTCCTCGATTTTCTTGCGGAGCTTGGTGATATGGATATCAACCGTGCGGGTGTCAACGGAGTCGGCATTCTCGTAACCCCAGACCTTGCGCAGAAGTTCGGAGCGCGGAACGGCGTGGTCGCGGTTCGTCCACAGGTATTCGAGAATTTCGATTTCCTTGCGGGTGAAGGCGATTTCTTCGGTACCGCGGGTACCGGTGTATTCGCGGAAATTCACGCGCAGGCTTCCGGCAACAAGCTTGCCCTCGTTTTCCATCGTCTGGCGGCTGCGGCGCAGCACGGCATCGATTCGGGCGAGCAGCATGGGGACAGAGAACGGCTTCGGGATATAGTCGTCGGCACCGTACTTGAGTCCGTTGATGATATCGTCGTCGGCGTTCTTTGCAGACAGGATGATAATGGGGAGGCTTCTGTCCTGTTCGCGGATCTTGTCGCAAACGGTAAAGCCGTCCATGCCGGGGAGCATCAGGTCCAGAAGGACCAGGTTGTACTGCCCGCTCAAGGCTTCTGCAAGGCCGCTTTCGCCATCGGCGCAATGTTTAACGACATAGCCGTTCATCTTGCAGAGGTCGGTAAGGCCTTCGGCAATGGCGATTTCGTCTTCGATGATAAGAATCTTTGTGCTGCTTGTATTTTCTGTCATTGATTTACCTAGGAGTGTGTTAAATTGCGAGTCCGACACCGACTTCGACGGTCATATTGCCTGCATCGACTTCTTTCGGATAGTCGCCGCCGAAGTAGTACTTGAAGTTGCCGTAGGCGGCGATCGGGATAATGGGGAGCTTTGCGCGCAGTCCCACCAGGACATGTCCGCCGAGGCTCTTCGTGAGACCTTCGTTGGTGGCCGCGTCCTGAACGTTCTGCTTCATGGTTTCACCGAGTTCCTTGGACTTCTCTTCGGCCATTGCGCGGGTGTTGGGGTCGAGGTTCTCGGGGTCAATGTTGGTGCCGATTCCTGCAAGTTCCTTGACAAGCGTCATGGCCCTTTCGTCGACCACGCTAGAGACGAACTTCTGGTTCAGGACGAAGCTGTTCAGGTGGTAGGAAAGACCGCCGCCAATATAGGGGCGGATGATGGGGATAAAGGTGATGGGGTAGGTGATGGAAAGGTCACCGGTCATGGCGACAAACTTGGGGTTCGCCTTTGCGAACGGGGTTCCGCCCAGTTCGATTTCGAGCGGGACTTCGATATAGGAATTGTCCGTCGGGTTTTCGACGTAGAGGGTAGCGTCGTAGGAACCGAACTGGAAGTTCATGGTTGCTTCGATGTCGATTACGGGAAGCAGGTCGACCCACAGCTTGAAACCGAAGCCCTGCATGGTTCCGCTGAATCCTTCATGCTTGAGAAGCACGGAATTGTCGTTTTCGTTGATGGGGGCGGGGCTGTCCATTCCGGACATCTTGGTGCCGAAGCCGGGGGCGTAGTGGACGCCGAGGCCGACTATGGCGAACGACTGGGTGGCGAGCAGGGCGCCAGCAGCGAGTAAAGCTTTAAAGTTCATGAGTACTCCTTAAACGTTTGCCTTTGAAACTAAATTATTATTTTGAAAAGCGGATACTTTTATTTTGCTAAAATGTCGAAAATTAGTCGATTGAGGGCACCAGAATGAATTTTTTCTGGCCTTTTGCCACAGAAACCTGTCCAAGCCTATAGTCTCCGACCACCTGTCCCATGCTTCCGAGCGCCGTGATTGTAACCTGATGTTTACCGGCGTCTACGGGGATACGGGTGACGTAGATGGAATTCGGCATAAAGAGGCCCACGCGCAGGTCGGCCTGTTCCAGTTGGCTCTGTCCCACGTCTACGGCAATATTTTTTACCAGGTCAAACAGCCCGTTGCCCGTATTGGTGGCCGATTTTGCCTTCTGGGCGGCGACGGTGCGGATCACGACGCGGGTGGCGGTGCGGACCATCGTGGTCGCGTTCTCGTCCTTCATGTTCTTGTCGAGCTCAGCATCGACTGCGACCACCTTTTCGGGCGAAACCTTCATCTGGCCGTCCACATTGACTGCAAAAAGGCTGGTCCTCTGGGGTAGGTCCATTCTCTGGGGGAGCGAAAAGCCGACATGGAATGTGTTTCCGCCTGCTCCGGCGACCGGGGGGGCGATCAGGGTGAACGAGGTGATCTTTCCGGTCTTTCCGTCCTTGTGGGTGAGGTTCAGGGCGCCTGCACTCACGAATGTTCCGGACAGGTACATTTCACCGAGAATGGGGCTATGTCCGGCGTAGCCAATCAAGATGATTTCCTGCCCCTTTTCGCGTGCGGCGGTCGCTTTCGGCGTCTGGGAAAGCTTTGCGCTCTTGAAATTCTTCAGGTCGTCGGCACGGTCCATTCTGGTGAGGCTTTCGGTAATGAATTCCCAGACTTCGGGGGGCATCTTGACGTTTCCCTCTTCAAAGGCCTTGGCCGCCTTCAGGTAGGAAATGGCGGCATCGTCGTCTTCACCGGCCATTTCGTAGACGAGGGCACTCAGGTAACGCAACCAGCCGTTGTCGTTCACCTTATCCTTGTCCTTCTGGTACAGGGCCTCCATGGCGATCTGTGCACGGCGGACTTCGACGAGCGCCCCGTCCAGGTCTCCGATGGCAAGGTAGTTCAGAATCTGGTACTGGTACATGAGCAGAAGTTCGAAGGGGCGTGCCCTGTAGGGCCGGACGTTATCGTTGGTGACGATCGCCGCCGCCTCGTTTGTCACGGACTTGGTGAAAAGGTCGTCGTAAATCTGTTCGGCCTGCTCGAAATGCTTGATGCTTTCCTTGTTCTTGCCGGCGTAATGGTAGAGCGTTCCCTGGTCAAAGTGGTACAGGTAGGTGCTGTTGCTACCGTAGATATCGTCCTTTTCTTCTTCGATTTTCTTGATGGTGCCCTCGAAACCTTCTTTCTTAAGGACGGGGGCGAGAGTTTCGTAGCGGGTCATGGACTTGTTCGCGCAGGAACAAAGCAACAGGGCTGAAATAGCTAAAAGAATAAAGCGTTTCATGAAAACTCCGTAATGACGGTAATGGAAATATAATTAAAAGTAGGCAGAGACTAGTAAAAAAATGCCTCCGGCGAGTGCCGGAGGACTGATGGTATAAACCACTGAGAGAGAAATTACTTTTTCTTCTTCTTGCCCGAAGCGTCGAGGGTCACTTCGACGGTTTCTTCGCCCTTCACGGTCACGAGGGCTTCGGCGGACTTGCGGTTGGAGCATTCGGCGCGAACCACGTGGTCACCGGCATCGAGGTTGTTGATGGTGAGTGCTGCACCGTCGGTCTTGTCGGCGTTGTCGCCGTCGATGTAGATGAGGCACTTGCCTGGAATGGTGGTCACCTTGATGGCGCCCTTAGGAATCTTGGTGCCGAAGTCGAAGGTGTTGCGCTTGTCGTTACCCGGCCAAATGTTCACGCGCTGGTTCACGAGTTCGTAACCCTGGTCGATCACCACGAGGGTCTGACGGCCGGACTTGACGCTCATGTTTTCGATGGGGCTCTTGCCGAGGGGTTCGCCACCGAGGAACACGTCGCTGTTAGGCGGGTTGGTGATAATGGTGATGGTTGCAGCCTTGCCGCGCGGAGGTGGATCGTCGTCTGCGACGGCGGAAGTGACGAGGAATGCGACCATAAGCGCAAAGATATACAGCTTCTTCATGGATTTCTCCTATTTGTTTATTCTAAAAATATAAAGTTTTTGATGAATTTAAATTTTTTTTGTGCAAAAGTTTGGTAACTAACGGAAAATGAATAATGAAAAATTAAAAAAGGGCCCCTAAAAAACTACTTTTCACCATATGAAAGCGCTTTACCAGAAAATCCGCACCCTGAACGGAAAGAACTACGGCCTCTACAAGAGCCTCGCCGAAAAGCCCTGGGACTTCGGCGACTTCGTCCTGGAATTCCTGCATGTACAGGGGGATCCGTACGCCCCCGCCTCGCGCGTGACGATTCGCGCCAAGCTACAGATTCTAGGCTACGCCGCAGAATGGGGCGGCTCCTTCGAACGAAGGCTCGCCTTGAGCGACTTCCTACACCGTAAGCTTTCTCGACTGGTGCAGGAGAAATACCCCGACAAGGATGCGGCCGTCATTTTCGACGTGGCTGGACCCGAGATGCTGGTGCGGAATTCGCTGTGGATCGACAATGGAGAGCTCCGTGCATGCCTGCAGGTAAAGCTCCCCGGCGAAGGGCGCAAAATCCAGGCGGAACTCGCCGCCGAAATCCTGACGATGGTCTTGCCGGACCTGGTATCGGCAGGACTGTATTATGACAAGTCCGACGAAAATGCTTTGCAAGAACATTATCGCGTACTCGCCGAGCGCAAGGAAATCCTGTCGCAGCTTGATGCTTGCGGACTTTGCGCATTCGTTCCCGACGAAGCGGTACTTCCGCGAGCCTCCGGCCTGAGCGAAATGCCGCTTGAAAAGGCGATTCCTTTTGTAGCCCCCGAAGAGATGGCGGTAACCCTGAATGTATGCGGACGCGAAATTCGCGGCATGGGAATTCCCAAGGGAATCTCCGTAATTACAGGCGGAGCCTTCCACGGGAAATCCACCTTGTTGCAGGCTTTGACGCGCTCCGTCTACCCGCACATTCCAGGAGACGGCCGCGAAGGGATCGTCATCGACGAGACTGCACTGCGTATCGGAGTCGAAGACGGACGCAGCGTCCGCTGCACAGACCTTTCGATGTTCGTGCGCGACCTGCCGGGCGGCGTAAGCACCAAGAACTTCAACACGCTTTCGGCATCGGGTTCCACGAGCGAAGCCGCCAACCTCCTCGAAGCTATGGAAGCGGGCTCACAGACGTTCCTCATCGACGAGGATTCCTCGGCTGTGAACTTCTTGATCCGCGATGTTCGCGTGCGCAAGCTCCTGGGCGACGATCGTGAGCCGCTCATTCCGCTGACGGACCGCATCAAGGAACTTGCCGCCGCAGGCTTCAGCTTTATTCTTGTGGCGGGCGCCTGCGGCGATTACCTCGACCTTGCAGACAACATCATCGTCATGGCAAATTACAAGGCCGAATGTGCGAAATTCTCACCTGCACCATCCACGTCATCCTGGAGGGGCGAAGCCCCGACGGGATCCACTGAACTTGCCAAGGTGCCGCAACCGCGAGCCTTCGCCACCTACATGCAGCCTCTGCAGAAATCAGTCCGCCCGACTTCCGCCGTAGAGCGCCAGGTCAAGGTAAAACTCGCCGGTGATACTTTGTTGCAAATAGGATTCCTCGTATCGGACACTTCGAGGCTCAACACGCTCGTCGACAAGCAGCAGCGATTCGGCGCAGGATTCCTCTTACTAAACCTGTTGCAGAACGCCGCAAGCAACACCGACGCGGATTCAAGCAACAACACCGCAGCCCAATCCGTCGCAGGAGTCGCGCAGAAACTCTGTGATAACATCAAGAACGTCGGCTTCCGCAACCTGCCTCAAGGCATGAGCCGCGAGATGAGCCTCCCCCGCCCCGTCGACATCGCCTGCGTCGCCTTCAGGTTAAGAGAAGGGAAATAAAAGTTTGTCCTGAAATATCTGAACCTATCAACAACAGGTCTTTGTTTTTACAAACTATTTACATTCCAGCCCTTGCCAAAATATAGGGGTATTCTATATTCTCGCTGACGGTTCGAAATAGTGCCGAAACATCCAAAAGATTTTGGATTTTTTTCATAGGAGCACTATATGACTGAAGCTATAACTAATTCTTCAACAAACCGTCTTCACGACGCATTTTTCAGATGGCTTTTCGCCGTAGTCACCCGCCTACGGTATTTGCTAGAGCTTGCAGGAAAGGCGAACAAAGAGCTCGCAGACTTTTTATCAGTTGTAAACCTCGACACTCTCACGCGCATTCCCGACTCGTATTCAAATGTAGATGAAACCGGAGAAGCGGATCTCGCCTATCGCGTAAACGTTTCTACAGGAGCACCCGTTCTCGTGGGAATTTTGTTGGAACACAAGTCTGGCCGAGATCCTGATGTACTAAACCAAATAGCACGTTACGTAAATTCTGTAATGAAAATTCACGGAGAAAACCGAGTGTTTGACGGATTGCCAACAATGGCAATCATTTTCTACAACGGACGTGAAAACTGGAATCCGCTCAAGACCTTTGAAGACGGCTTTCCCGAGTTTTTCCGAGGAAAAGTCTTACCGTTCCAATGCGCATTTATAAACATGATAGACATTCCCGATAGCGATTGTCTTGTTTGTGAAGATGTAGAAACGGGAATGGGTATTGTCGCAATGAAGTATGCTTATAACGAGAAAAAGCTACTCAAAGTGCTCCCGCAATTCAAGGATCAGTTAAAAAAGATTCCCCCCGAAAGGGCGTCTTGCCTTTTACAAAAAATAAGTGTATATTTAGGAGAGTACGTCAATCAAGACGTCCTAAAGGAGCTGGACATGGCATTCGTAAGTGTTGGACAAAAATACGGATTCGTAAGCGCCGGCGACGTATTCCGCCAAAAACTCGCTGAAGCCGAGAAAAATGGCGAAGAAAAAGCAGCCAAAGCCCGTAGCGAAGGCCACGCAGATGCAATCGACGTGTTTGCGAGTTTAGGCGTTTCCCCTGAAAAGATTGCCGAGGCAAAGGCCAAGCTAGATGCCATCAGCAACAAATAAAACTTTTAAATAGCAGAAATTTTAGCGCCTATAGGAAAATCTATAGGCGCATTTTATTTTCCTCAATTTCGGATGGAATCTTATGGAAAAGTCCCTAGAACGCAAGTTTGAAGGCTGTTCACCATTCTTTATTCCAAATTGGAGTATTTTTTGAGCGAATCCTTGATCAAGGATGCCTGTCTTTTGCAACAATTAGGTATATTTTTATTGACATATTGAATTAGAGTAGTACTCTTGTTCCTGCTACGAAAAGTCTGGTAAATTTTTCTAGGGCAATAGCCCGCAACTTGGGAATAAGACGAACACTCACACCGATCGGGTGTGGGTCGTTGGGCGTTTGCCCGCGGTTTTGCTCAGTTTTTTGACTAGCAATTCCCGTCGCGCTTAAAGTTGCAGGTTTACCAGAGCCCTCGTAGTATAAGCCGGACGATACCATACCTTTTTTATTTTCAGAAAAAGTATGGAACATCGTCATTGCGAGCGAAAGCGAAGCAATCTCTAGGGGCTTTCCGAATAAGACCGCTGCTCGCAGACTGCCTTTGGCAGAACAAAGAGGTCTTTATGAACGGAAAAATGATAGAAGCAAAAAGCCTTCGTGAAAAGGCTACAACTAAGAAAATAGAAAAAAAACGAGGGTTTTATAAATGGTGGGCGGATAAAAGCGCTTTAGAAGTGCTGTTGGATAAGCTGGGCGTAGCAGGGTTTGATGATGTCAAGTCGGACATTGAATCCGAAGATGGTCTGTATTGCATTTATGTGGGAATTGCTTGCAAAGAGGTTATCGGAAAACGCCTTAATCATCATATTAACCATAAAATGAGGAACTCGACTTTAAGAAGAAGTCTGTCTTGTCTTGTTTCGCAAAAGCAGAATCTTGCAGAAATTGAACAGGATATCAATAATTTCATTGACAAACTCAATGTCGAATACTTTGTGTTCGATTCTATTTCTGAAAAAGACCTTCATAAACTAGAACGTTCATTGATTCAAGATAAATTGCGTATTTTGAATATTAGTGAAAATGAGCATAAAAAAGCAGGACCATTTGTTGACGAATTAAAACGGTTGCGGAAGGAGATGAAAGAGAAAAATAAAAGTGCCAAGACGCAAAAATAAAATCGTCAAAATTGTGAAATCCCAAACAATCCGTAAAAAGGAGAAAAATTATGTTCTGTTCTCAATGTGGAAAACAACTGCCTAATGAAGCCAAATTCTGCGATAATTGCGGAACGGCATTACAGCCGAGTGGCGAAAATGTTCCGGTATTGCCTATCAAGCCAAATCCGTTTGCAGAACCGGGTCCTCAACCTTCAGTAACCCATATTAATATTGGGGTGCCGAATGTTGGGATTAATGTTGGAAATATTGAAGTATCTCCCAAAAGTAAAATAGGAGCATTCCTTCTTGCTCTATTTTTTGGAGGTTTAGGTTTCCATAATTTTTATATGGGACATTCCGCAATAGGTGCGATTCAGTTAATTTTGCAAATTCTCATTTGGGTGCTGTCCATACCGACTTTGGGGTTGAGTTTTATCGTGGAAATACCTTTTTTCCTTTGGGTGTTTATAGAAATGATTATGATTCTGTGCGGCTCCGTCAAAGATGGTGATGGACTTCCAATTAGACTTTAAGGAGAAAAATATGTTCTGTTCTCAATGTGGAAAAGAATTGCCTGATGGGGCCAAATTCTGCAATTATTGTGGGTTTGCATTACAGCCAAGTAGTAAAAATAATCCTATAGAACAGAGACAATTTGTAGCTGACCAAGCAGCATCAAATATAAATGATAGAAATGCTAAGCAGCCGCTTTCTCTGGATGATTTTGCTGGAGATAACAAAGGAAAGTTGCCGTTATCTGGGGTATTTGCCGCTATCTTGATTATACTTATAGCCAGTGTAACTCTTACGAGTTATTTTGTTAAAGATGAAGATGTAGTAGGAACCGCTATTAAAAAGGTTTATGCCATATTTGAAAGGGAAATTGATGTTAACGATGCTGCTGATGAAGCTAGCGCTATTTTAGTAACATATAGTAAACTACAAGATGCATACTATGCCGAAACTGAAAAATTTGGCTCTCTGCGTGAAATAGGTTTTTCCAATAAGAAAGACTCTTATTTTGATTATGGGGAACTGAAAAATCCAAGGGGAATGTATATAAGCCCTAAAAAGTCAATAGGTCAATGCACGAAAGGACAAAAAATATCCATTTTTCCTGTCCAGAATAGATGGTATTCTGAGATAAGGTTTAAGTGTAAAATTGATTCTGGATGTGAAATATTAGCATCTATGTGTAGGTAAATAACCTTCGAAAAAAGACAAGATTGCGACATAAATGGAAGCATCAAGGATGCAAAATATGAGTAGCCAATCTACAAAAATATCTCTGTTGGCAACTTTGCTGCTGACAATGTCAATTCCTGTAATTGCAGCCGATTGCAAGTCTATTCGGTCGGAGTATCTTAAGGAAAGACACCGTTGTATAGGACTGTTCCGTGAAGCATATGCTCCTGAAAAACAGCCTCTGTCTGGAGATATTCAGATGACGGATGTTGGGGTTAATATGTGTTTTGCAAACCTTAAATCAGATTATCCAGAATTTTCTGATGGGGGTGAATGCGTGGGGGTTGAAGAAGAAAATGTAGACAAAAAATTTGAAGGATATGCAAAAAAATGCTTGCATCAGAAAGATTTTTCGGAATGTGGTAAGGCTTTAGAAAATGTGAAAAGTGTGGACAATGTCCGAAATAGCGATGGGGCGACATTGCTGATGATTGCTGCTCAAGAGGGAGATCTCAATGCAATGGATTTTCTGCTTCAGAAAGGGGCTTCTGCAAGAAAGGTGAATCACTATGCGAGGACTCTCCTACATTATGCGGTTACTCCCAAAATAGAAAAATTTGACGGATGTAATGATACAAATGAAGTAATATTGAATGTTGTCCAAAAAGTTCTTGATTTGGGTGTACAACCTCAAGAATTAAGTTTGTCTGGACGGGACGCACTTTTTTCTGCGATGAACAAAGATTTATCGAGCGACGTTATAGAACTTTTGCTTAATGCCGGTGCGAATCCTAATTTAAGATGTCTAGTTGGAAAAGAGCGAATAGCGCCTATTCTCAAAGCGATAGCAAGAAATGATTTAGAAAAAGTTCAATTATTACTGAAATCCGGCGCAAATCCAAATATGAAATCGCTTTTTGTGTCAGAGAAAGGTCATTCGTGGGAAGATCCGCTTCTCATCACAGCAATAAACAATAGTAATGTAGAAATTGTCAAAGTTCTTGTTGATGCGGGAGCAAATGTAAATACAGTGAGTGACGGAATGGAAATAAATTTTTCACCACTTGAATGGGCCGAGCATTGTGCAAAAGAAAATTTAGGATGTGAGTGTAATGACGAAATTTGTAAGGAAAGGTGTGACGCGGCAATAGCAAAAGATGAGATTGTTGTTTTTCTCAAAAAATCTGGTGCTACCAAAGTATTTTCCTATGGAAGAAGCTTTATTGAATACTGCTGGCTTCATGATTTGACAGAAAAGATGGTGTATGATGCAATTAAACAGGGTGCCGATGTGAACGAAACGGACTCAGTAGGCTGGACTCCGTTACACGGAGTAGCTGCAGAAGGTAAAAATCCAAAAGCTATGATGGCGTTAATTAAAAGGGGGGCTTTTGTAAATGCGATGACAAAGGAGGGAACGACCCCGCTTTTGCTTGCAGCGGCATATAACTCAAATCCAGCGTTTGTAAAAATGCTTATAAATGCAGGAGCCGATATAGATGTAAAAGGTCCTGCGAAAGGGCCTGAGCGAAAAAATGCTTTAGAACTTGCAGTAGCCTTTAATGGTCCTGAAGTTGTAGAAAGTTTACTTAAAACAAAATTGGGAGCTAATTTGAATGACGACGAAAAATGTTGGTTGGTTCAAAGCGCTATTCGCGATAATCCTAATCCAGATGTTTTGAAGATGCTTTTTAGGAATGGTTTTAGCGCAAAGCCTGTTCCCGCTCTTTTTAATTTGTTTAGTTACAAACCTTTATCTACAGCATTAAGGAAGGGAATGGGAATAGAAACAATCAAACTCATTTTAAAAAATGGCGGAGTTGTTGATGACGAATGTATGCGACTAGCTCGTGACTTGCCAATGGATACCCCGGAAGAAAGAAAATACCGTAATCAAATGATTGACCTATTGATCAGATATAAAAAGTAATTCGGAATACATATGAAATATTTTCTATTGATAATCCTATATACATTGCTTTTTGCCGAAGTTTCTTTTGCGCAAGATGACGAAGAATATTCCGAAGAATACGACGCCATTGAAGAAATTGAGCCAAACAATTCCGTGAATGAGATCTCAGATTATCAATTCACAATGCAAAACGAAGCTGAAGATTCTCTAACAGATATCCGTCAGGAAAAAGCATCCGAAGCGGCAAATGTTACTACAGATGGAAAAGAATCTTCGCAGGACAAACAAAAGAAAATACATTGGATTCCAATAGGAATTTTTACGGGTGTGGCTGCTGTTGGAGGAATCCTAGCATATGTTTATGATAAACAGGCAAAGGATGCAACGGCAATTCCTCCTTCCAACGCAAATGAATATCGAAAAGGATATGATGATTCGGGAAAATACCAAAGCATGCGAAAAGTCTCTCTTGGAATTGCTGCTCTAGGTCTTGTAGGTATAGGAATAACTTTTTTGTTTTAGGTAAAAGATGAAATATTATTTAGTTTGTTTCAGTTTTTTGATTATTTGTGCTTGTACGGATTATCAAGACGATTGGGCCCAAATGTACGGCGCAGCCTTTGCCAATGAATCGGAACTGCAACCAACTTCAAATGCTGATTCTTATATCAAACCATCCTTTGGTGAAGAACATGGCTCATCTAGTTCGACAGGATATGTAAATTATTTTAGTAGTAGCTCTCAAACGGATGATACGGGACACTATGATGCAAAAAGTTCTAGCAGCATATCCGACTCTTATTTTAATGAAGAATTACTTGCGGCTGGGAAATATGGAGAATTTCTAGATTCCCGCGATGGGCAAGTTTACAAAACAATCGCAATCGGCTCTCAGATTTGGATGGCTGAAAACTTGAATTATTCTGTGGCTGGAAGCTACTGCTATAAAAATAACACGAGTAACTGTACTAAATATGGACACCTGTATACATGGGATGCAGCAATTAATGCTTGTCCCAATGGATGGCGTTTACCAACAATGTATGAATTTGAATCGCTGCTGAAGGGTGATGGATCTAATCTTAAAGCCACATCTGGTTGGTCAGGAGAGGGGTGCGTCAAATGTAATGGTACGAACTCAACAGGATTTTCCGCATTGCCTGCAGGCAGTAGAAGCAGTGATGGGGTATTTGATTTTGAAGGATCCTGCACCTATCTTTGGAGTTCTACGAAAGGAAATGCCTATTACAATTACGAATTGACATTATGTGGGGGTATGGCGAATGTGGAAAGTTATGAAAAAGAAGGTGCACTTTCCGTTCGCTGCGTAAAAGATTAGTGCAGGTGTTTCCACTAGAAAAAGTGGCGAAAAACATTTCCCTTTCAGATAAAAGAAGAGAACCGCAATTAAGCAGTTCTCTTTTCTAATGCATAGATCCTTCGACTTCACGCCTTACGGCGTTTCGCTCAGGAAGACGTAACGATGTGAGCTCTATCGCTGCGGTCCTTCGGCAGGCTCAGGGACCTTGTTCCAGAAAGACATAGTAGCGCGGGGCAGAGCCCCGCCACACTAGATTACTTCTGGTGAGCCTTGAACCAGCGGATGAGACCGTTGGTGGAGCTGTCGTGGTTGAGTTCAGCGTCAGCCTTGGCAAGTTCCGGGAGGATCTTCTTGGCGAGCTGCTTACCGAGTTCAACACCCCACTGGTCGTAGCTGTTGATGTTCCAGATCACGCCCTGCGTGAAGATCTTGTGTTCGTACATGGCGATGAGGGCGCCGAGTGTTTCCGGAGAAACGTAGTCCATCATGATGGAGTTGGTCGGCTTGTTGCCTTCGAACACCTTGTGCGGGGCGAGGAATGCGATTTCTTCTTCGCTCTTGCCGTCCTTGCGGAGTTCTTCCTGAGCCTGGGCGAGGGTCTTGCCGTTCATCAAGGCTTCG